>Ga0209953_1000116_pt1 | contig 31395 bp, 35 predicted proteins | sample SalPonred_H2O_MG_FD_185713 | JGI IMG/M metagenome (GOLD analysis project Ga0209953, IMG submission 185713) | Salt pond water microbial communities from South San Francisco under conditions of wetland restoration - Salt Pond MetaG... | ecosystem: Environmental > Aquatic > Non-marine Saline and...
ATGACGAAATGTGTTGGGGCACAGACGCCAGCCTTGAACTCGTCGATCATTGTGCTCTCGTCTTGGATTTACACCATGAATGGGTCCGTGAAGGATATTACATTACGCCCGAATCAGATAGATTTAAGCGTATAATAGATTCATGGCGAGGTGCTTGTCGTCCTGTTATTCATTACTCACTTAGCCGAGAAGATTTGCTAAATCTACATCCCGCGGATAAACAACCGGATATGGAAGAACTACTAGATTGGGGATACAAGAAACAAAAACTCCGTGCCCACTCGGACTATATGTGGAATACAGCCTGTAATGCGTGGGCTAAAGAGTTTTGGGAATACGCTGATATTATGGTAGAGTCAAAGTGTAAGAACTTGGCGAGCATGAAGCTCTACGAAGAATTTACTTCGCAAGCTTCAACACTTCTGCAACAAGATCCGCTTTCTTTCGACGCTTGTCAAGATCAACACCATGCTCTTTCTTAGCATAGGCTTCTAACTGATCTTTGGTCATTTTGTTAAGATCGGTTTTTGTAACGCCGGTCTTTTTGCGACCACGCTTCTTTTCTTCTTGTTTTTCCTGAACAGGTTCATTTAGTGCAAGTTCAGGATTTGCCTTTTTGCCAGCATCTTTAAACGACTGGTAGTTATTAGGTTCTTGTGAGATAACTGGTGTGTCCGGAACATCACTTCCTAACATTTTTTTTAACCATGTAAACATATAGTCCTCCTTAAGGACACTTATTTAATAAATAGGTTTGTGATAGGAGATTAAAATGGGTCTAAATTGGATTAAATCACGTATTAAAGAAAGAACTTCTTGGGACGGTGCTGGACTAATAGTAATGGGATTATTAGCTATTTTCGCTGCAAATTTAGCAAAAATAGCAGGTGGTATTGCGGTTGCTTACGGTATATGGACAATCTGCAAAAAAGAAAATTAAAATTTGCTTACAGGTAAATCTAATCCTGCAGGCATATCCCATATCTGTTTTTGCTCGATACCTTTCTTTTGTGCAAAACGTTTTGCATCACAATTAGAACAAACATGAAAATAATTATTGCTTGTTCTTTTGTGGTGCATTTTCTTTGGAGTTCTTTCAAACTCGGTGCCACAATTATCACATTTAAAATTATAAACAGTTCTTGTTCTTGAGTACTGATGTTCTTTTCCTAGTTTACTTACCCTGGTGAAAGTATTTGTTTCTAATCTTTTCTTTATAAACATAAAGTATTTACATTAGGCTTTTAAAATCTGTTGATAAATACCATTGAAGCATTTTATCAGGGGCTAATATGGCAAGAAAAATTATTGACATCGGTGAAGTTGGCAACGACGGTACCGGTGATAGCATACGAGATTCATTTCGCAAGGTTAATGAAAATTTTAGAGAATTATACAGTTCACTAGGTCTAGGAGAACGTTTAACATTTATTGGGTTAGATGATACTCCTACAACCTATGCAGGACAAGAAAATGCGATAGTTACCGTAAACCAAACCACTGACGGATTAAAGTTTAAACAAATACTCGGCGGTACTGGTGTAAACATCGATCAAACAACCAATCAAAATCAGATTACAATCAATTCTGAATTTTCTGATGTTGCAGGCGATCCAGCCCCAAACCTAGGCGGTCCTCTAAATGCGTTCAGTGGCGGTATTAGATACCCTATTGCTAACTTACCCGATTTAACAAATGTTTCTGAAACACAGTCCTTGCTTAATCAAATCACAAATGTTCACGGCACAAACGCAGATGATCCTGATAGAATTGGCGTAAACAAAGGTTACGTGGATACAAAAATTTCTTTAGGTGGTGTTGACGGTATAGATCCGGTTACCGGGGAGTCAGATTCTGCATTTGGACGGATGACAGGGCCGTTAATTTTATCTAGAAGTCCAAACGAAGAAGATGATATCTTGTATGATGGCTTGATTGCCGCAACTAAAGATTATGTCGATAACGGCGGATTTGCCAGTGGTGTGAATCTATATGTGGCCACAACTGGCGACGACGAACGAGACGATTTAGGTAAAGAGAAACAAGGACGCAGCCTTCCTTTTGCCTTTAGATCTATAGAAGCTGCTTGTAAGCGGGCTGAAGAAATACTTTTAGAATCAAATTTAGAACTCGGCCCATACAGAAAACTGCTTACATTTAACAACGGTAGAGGTATCTGCCAACTGTCTGATATTGAAACCGCGCCAATTTCTGGCACAGGATTTGCGGGCGAAATCACAATGGCCGTCGATACACTGTCCTTGAATAACATCGGCACAAACTACAGGGTAGGAGACAGAATTACATTTCCAAGCGGCACTGGCGAGTCTGCTGTAATTGAGGTACTTGCTACTGTATCTACCCCAGGTGCAATCAGTGCCTTTAAGATAATTTCATCCGGTTTATACTCGGTACTTCCTGGTTCATCAGATGTTGCAACCGAAACTGACAGCGAGTTCGGAACAGGGGCAACATTCGATATAACATATAAAGTTGCAGATATATCTGTAACAGATGGCGGATCAGGTTACTCATTGGTTTCAGCAAGGGTAGAAGGTGGCGGAGGCACAGGTGCATTCGGTGAAGCGACTGTGGTTGGCGGCGTAATTACTAACATTGAAATTACTGATGCAGGTTCCGGATTCACAACGTTCCCAACATTGGTTGTAAATCTACCAAGATTATTGATTAGAACAGATGGATTCCAAACTGATTTTACAGGTGACACAGATACTGACAGTGTTGCGGCCTTTAGAACAAGAGATATAAGAGAAGGGTTCCTTTTAGAAGGTGTAACTTCCGGAGCAATAGCTCAAATTTTATCGCACAGCGGTGAATTAGACAGCTTCGGTAACGAAATCTTTGATGTTGATATACTCTCGGGTACTTTTGAAATCGGTGAAGAAATTAGATACGGTGACCGAGCACAAGAAACACAAGTCTGTATTTTTGTCGAAGCTGGAATATATGAAGAACATTTTCCATTGCGGGTTCCGCCAAATACAGCAATTATAGGTGACGAATTTAGACGAACTATCGTTCGACCTAGACAAGGAACAAGTTCTTCACCTTGGGCTTTTCAGCGTTTTAGAAGAGACCTTACTATCCCCGAGCCTGATCCAGTAACCGACGGAGACGGATTAGTAACGAGTGGGACCGATTTGGTAATAGGCGAAAGACTTTTCGGTTATCATTATCTACAAGACAGCGCCGCACCGGTTTATCCTAAAATTAGCAATCCTGGAAATTACAACGAGGCTGCAACACTATTAGAACTTAACAGAAAATTCTTACAAGAAGAAACAATTGCGTGGATTAATGAACAAATAGTTGAGGAAACGGCTCCTTTTACAAGTGCCTTTACATATAACAGTGCAAGATGTAAAAAGGATGTAGGATTAATTACTGACGCTGTAATTTTTGACCTTAGATACGGCGAATATAACAGAACAATTTCTGCAGGTTTAAAGTATTATGAAACAGCCAGTGGTAGAATTGCAATTACAGATCAGCTTTCCGAAACACTTGCCGCTATAGACCGTTGGTTTGAATTAGCAGGAAAAGTAATTAATAACGAAGAAATTTTTGATACTTTTTCAACTGAATCACAGGTAATTGATCGTGCGTTTCAATCTGCACCCGAAGCCCCAACCGTCTTGGAAGACCTAACGGATGCTTTGAAAGATGTTATAGACGGAAGTGGCAGTGTGAACTATCCTAAAGAAAACGATGCAATGGATATGTTCTTAATGAACGACGCTGACATCTTAAGAGCAGTAACCGGTCAAGGGCACGGTGGCTTTATGATGGTGTTAGATCCTACCGGGCAGGTATTGGCAAAATCTCCGTACTGTCAAGAATCGGCAAGTTTTTCCAAATCCACTAACGAGTGGACTTTTGCAGGAGGTATGTTTGTTGATGGATTTACAGGAAACCTTCAGTTCCTCCACGATTCAAGCGATAGTACAACAAGAATCAATGTATCTGGTCTTGATAGATTCCCGCAATTGCCAGCATCATTTATTGTAGCAGATACTCGATTCACCATTAACTATGTAAGGAATTTCCAGTACAACAAGGATGGAAGCACAGCTACTTTTGTGCTAGACGAAACTACGCCTTTTGATCTTGCACCTGGTCCCCAGACCTGTACAATAAGTCAGGGCAGTCCGGCAATCATTACGAAAAACGATCACGGACTTACTCCCGGTGTTACTTTGGTGTTTAACGCAACCGGCGGAACATTACCTGCAGGCATAGAAGAAGGCGTAGAGTATTACGTATTAAGTTCTAATATTACACCTAACACTTTCCAAATCGAAGCACTGCCAGGAACAGGACAACCTATTGAAACTACAAGTGCAGGAAGCGGAACTTTTGATTATCAAGTAAAATATGAAGTTCTGATGCCTGGCAACAGAAGTATGCTGTCAAATGACTACACTCAGGTCAACGACATGGGTTTTGGTTTGTTGGCAACAAACGGAGGACTAACAGAAAGTGTCTCCATGTTCACCTATTACAACTATGTTTCTTACTATGCGGTAAATGGTGCACAAATTCGTTCTATAGGAGGTTCATCGGCTCACGGCGTTTATGCATTGGTCGCGGCAGGATCAGATCCTTTAGAAGTTCCTACTCCTACAGAACCATACTATGATTTTGCACAGCGTGTAGATTGTTTTTTTCCTTCCGCAGGTTTTGCGAATGAAAAAGAAGGATTGATTGTTTTTGTAAACAATTATGACTGGGCTCCTTTAGAAAATGGCGAATTGGAAGTTGATCACGGCAACTTTATTGTTAGATATCCGGTAACCTCGGTTAACACAGAAGGCTTACCAGACGGCGTTGCAAGACTTAATCTTACATCAGACACCTCGGGCAACTTCGATGGAATTTTCGAAGTTATTCCGGACGGAACAAAGATGACATATAGATCTAAAGCTACCTTCATCCTAACAGGCGGACTAGAGAATGTTGCGGTTCGCCCGTCTACAGGCCTGGTGCTTAACGAATCGCCAGAAGTTTATCGTGTGTTGCAATTCCAAGCCTACAGCAATGATATAGATGAAGAGTTTATAACTAGAATCGTAACGACCGGTGACCCTGGTGAATTAAGTATATACGTTGAAGTTACTGATATCAGCACTGACTCTACGAGATTCATCTTAACAACTTCTTACAATCATAGATTAAGAGAAGGCGATACATTTGTACCAACCAGTTCCACCAACGGGTTTACAGCAGGAACAACTTACTATGTTGTAGAAGTTCCTGCATACAATCAAATAATTGTTGATACAGATCCGCAAGGCAATGATGGTTTTTCACCTTCTACAGGGACGAGCCTAAGCATCCTAGGACTTGTTCCGCACAAATTAGTGCCTAATTTTACTATTGCGTTCAACACAACAGGAACATTACCGACAGGTCTTGACAATGAAGTATTTTTTGTGTTAGAAGAAGGACTAACAGATACTAAATTCCAAGTTTCACGAGAACGTAACGGAAACCCTGTTGCAATTACAGATGCTGGTAGCGGTGATTTAACCTATTTCCAAACAGGACTTACCAAAACTACCACAAGAGAAAACTATAATTTCAATGATTTAACCTTGTTCCAGCCTAATATTGAGGTTCCAGGAACTAGGACAACGGTTACAATTTCGATTGCCGCTCCTGGGGTGTTTACTACCAGTGGAGCGCACGGATTAAATGTAGGCGATGCAATCCGTTTGTTCACAACAGGCGATCTACCAACAGGGTTAAGCACGGCACAAAATTATTTTGTAAACACAACGCCATCAGCTAACACATTTACAGTATCCAGTGGCTATCCAGGTATAAGCGGGACCGCGGTGGTAGATACGACCGGCACACAAAGCGGCACACACAGTTTTTCATTTGTAAAAGGACGCCCGGGTGACAGAAGTTTTGCTGTTGTGCCAGTAGCCCCACAGGATAGAGATAGAATTCCTGGTTCTAGATTTACATTCCGCGGCGAAGATTACATTATCGAAGAATACCAGTCCGAAGAGGAAACAAATGAAGCCTATGCAATTTTGGTTCTCGATAGAGATCTAGAAGATGGTTTGATTTATTACAGCGGCAGTTATGCTATTCAGAGTGCTGTTCCGATTAGGGATCAAAGAGCGAAAGGAACGCTCACAGTGAGAATTTCTCTAGTTCGTGTAACATCTCACGACTTATTGGAAATTGGTACTGGGTCATACGCTGATACTAACTATCCTAAAGAAATTTATGGTGCAAGCGTTAATGCGTTTGAGGAAGCTAACGAAGTGATCGAACGAGATGTGGGACGAGTGTTCTTTGTAACCACAGACCAGTTTGGTAATTTCAAAGTAGGACCATTCTTTAAGGTTGACCAGGGGACAGGTACTGTTACTTTTGCGGCTGCTATTGCACTTTCCAATCTTGACGGTTTAGGATTCAAGCGTGGTGTGCCGATTTCAGAATTTTCCGTAGATAGCACATTCACAGACAATGCGGTTGATACGGTGCCGACAGAAAATGCTACTAGGGTTTATATCGAAAGAAGATTAGGTATAAGCCATAGTGGTGCTGTAGTTCCAGAAGAAACACTGATTCCAACAGGGTCTGGTGGTTTTATGTCATTAGACGGTCAGCTATCTATGAAAGGTAACATGAATCTAGGTGATAACAAAATCATAACAGTAGCCGACCCAACAAATCCACAGGATGCTGTTAATCTAAGAAGCTTAACCTTTACAAATCTACAAGAATTTACAGGTAATTCAATATCTGCAAACCAACTATTGGTGTTTACAGGTGATGGTAACGAAGCTGTCAACGCCACTATTGTAGGTGATATTGCACTTGACATAGATTCAACGGCAAACACAATTGATGCACAAATTGTTCCTGATACTATCATTGACACTGACGTAAAATTACCTTTGAATAATACAGAGTTCGAAGCAGAGGCAATATTACAAAGCAAGCTTAATATGAATAAGGCTTCTGCTAGAACTGCAGCGGCTGCAGGAACTAATCAAGCAATACAAGCCACACTAGGTGTTGCCAGTTTTGATGATACACAGTTTACAGTTACCGACGGATTTGTTGAATTACAAACCGCCACAGATAACACCACCGGTATAGAGCTGGAAAAAATACAGCATTTTGCTGGAAGGCATGTTATTGCAAATCCTAATGTAAGTGTAGACGGTGCCCAGGCAGTTTCTTATGCAGATGTGGTAAATGTAGGCGGCGCCCTTAAGAAAAATCAATTTACAGGGACTGGTTTCATACGTAGAGATAACACTTCCAGCAATGCTAACGATGTAGACTACAGCATTGTTGAAAGTTCTGCGGCTTATACTGGGGCATCTGACAATAACAAACTGATAAATCGTGACAGCCAAGGCGATTTTGAAGCAAGAGTTGGTAATTTATCAAAACTTAAAATAGATGATTTAGATGCAGTCGATTCTGTGCAGACAGCATCGGGTGGGTATATTCAGCTTTACACTTATACCGGAGCTGGTGGTATTTTCCTATCTGGTGGAAGCTTAGGAACAGATAAGGTAAACCAGTATCGTAATGATCTCCATGAATTCTTAACCCAGGATGGTTCGGACGATGCTCCTATAACCGCAAAAAGTGTTCAAACTTTAGCACTCACCACAGGCGGCAACACAACGGCAGGAACCGTTACCGGTAGATGGAGCTTGACTGGCACATCACCAACCGAATCGAGATTCGAAGCAACTTACTCTGCAGACGTTGCTGAATACTATGAAGGAGATGCAGAATACGAAGTAGGAACTGTGTTGGTATTCGGAGGTGACAAAGAAGTTACTACAACAGTTAGGCACGCCGATCCAAGAGTAGCAGGTGTTGTATCGGCGACTGCTGGTTTTGTTATGTATACATCCTGTCCTGGGCTGAAGAACTGTGTTGCACTAACAGGTCGTGTTCCGTGTAAAGTATTAGGAAAAATTAACAAGGGCGATATAATTGTTACTTCAGAAGTTCCAGGGGTTGGTGTTAAGGCGATCGGTGATGTAAGAGCAGGTACAATTATAGGGAAAGCAATAGAAAACTACGACTCAACAGAAGTCGGGCTAATTGAAGTAGCCGTAGGGAGAACATAATGGCTAAAAAATCCGTATTACCGGGAAATCCTCCATTAATTTGGAGCAACGTAGAAAAAGCATTCGCTAACATCAACTCCAATTTCGACGAATTGTATCTAACTATAGGCGGAGGAAGCGTTGTTGATCTAACCACCTTAGAAAGCAGCATTATACCCGGGTCAACTAATATCTATTCCCTAGGCACAACATCAAAAGCATTTACCTCAATCCATGCAAGCGAATATGAAGCAGAAGGTCCTGGGGAGTTTAATGGATTATATGCAGGTGCGGCACAAATTAAAGGAATCGGAAGCACTATAGATCTTCCTTTGAACAGTACCGTAGACGGCGAGCTCATAATTGATCCTAACAAAACATTCTTTAAAAGTTTTCAAATTGATGACGGAAACCGTATTGTTGCAGATGAATTTGTAGATACAGTAAATTTTTTAAGCGGAACAGCTATTCAAATAACCACAGACTCAGGCGCCGAATCTATTACATTCACAAATACTGGTGTAACAGCACTGGCAGGCGGTTCTGGAATTTCAGTAAGTTCGGCTACAGGTAACATCACCGTAACAAACACTGGGGTTTTAAGTATTACAAATTCAACTAATTTGTCTGCACAAGCACCGTACAGTGTAGGAGCATTAGGCAGATCAGCAGGCACAGGCATAAGGGTCGACACAGCCACAGGCAATCCTGTATTGACAAATATAGGTGTCATTGAAGTACAGGGTGGTTTTGGTATTACCACAAACACTGATCCTGTTACAGGTATAGCAACAATTCAAAACAATGCGCCTGCTCAGCCTGCATTTGGTAGAATTAGATTAGCAGGAGACGGATTTGGCATTAATGATGTTGTCGCAGAAGTTACTACTGATCAATTGGTCATTGACCAAGGTTATGGTATTGTTGTAACCACTACTCCACTTACAGATACAATTAAACTAGAAGTTGATCAAAGAATAGATATTATTGGGTCAGTATTTTCAGATGGCTCTACAATGTTAGTAGATGGCACAAACGGTGTAATACCGGCGGAAAATCTTTTGGGAACCGCTTCTATAAACATAAACGGTGATACTATAGGCTACCACACTGGAGATGTGGAAGGATCTGTCTTTGCCGATGACAGCACGTTATTAGTTGATGCAGTAGACGGAAAAATTGTGGGTAATGTCGAAACCACTTCGGTGTCAGCTGATACTGTTGCTACAAACGGGCTTACTGTGAATGCCCAAGCAAGACTGGGGGAGCACTGGCCATTCACTGACGGGACAGACGACATAGGCAGAGTGGGAAATAGATACGGAAATATCTATGCAAATTCTTTAATAGGTAATGTTGTAGGTAATGTAACTGGTGACTTGATAGGATCTGTTTTTGCTGATGATTCCACCTTATTAGTAAACGGTGTTGACGGAAGTTTAACATACAGTGCTTCAGTACCAAGCGACTGGGACGGAACGGCTCCAACTACTGTAGGCGAAGCCATTGATAGATTAGCCACATTAGTTAAAACACTAAATGCAGGAACAGGAGCGTAATAAATGGCAAAACAAATAGTAAATATCGGAACTTCCGCAAATGATAGAACAGGTGATAGCCTACGCAGTGCTTTTAATAAAATAAACGAAAACTTTACAGAACTCTACACAGAATTAGGAATCAACAGCGATGATGACTTAAATCTAGGGTCATTTGAGTTTACAGGAAGCACACTAACCACCACAGACAGCACTGCCATTGTTATCGATCAAGCCGCAACTATCACGGGCGATTTCACCGTGGGTGGAGATATTGTTCCTAATGTTAACGAAGAACACAATCTAGGAAGTGCCACTCGTAGGTTTAAAGATTTGTATCTAAGTGGTAGCACCATTGACCTAGGCGGAACCACACTAAGCATTGTGGATGGAAATCTACAAATAGGCGGTGTAGATGTTGCGGCTGGTGATATTGATTATAGTGAAATACTGAATACACCCGCTATTCCAAACTTGGGAAACTGGACATTCAGCAGTAGTGTTTTATCTGATGGTAGCACAGGAAATGCTGTTATACAATCCAGTCCCTTTGCAGGTTCAAAACTTATACTTAGAGCTCGAGGCCCGAGCGACCAGGATTGGATTTTTGATCAAGACGGCCACTTAGAGATGCCAGGAACCTTCACAGTCGGCGGTACAGGATTTGTTAACCTAAATAATGATGCACAAGGTGATACATTTTATGGCGGCGTAACAACTGATAAAGCAATATTATTTTTAAAAGGTTCTGACTACTTAGCAGGCAGTGATAACGGTGGCGGAGTCACTATCCAAGGCGGTTCAGCAAGAAACAGTGGCGATAACGGCGATGTAATTATTTCAAGCGGTAATGGAGGATTATCAGGAACCGGTAGTGTTTCTATAATAGCAGATAACGCAGTATCATTAATAGCTACCCAAATTTCAGTCGCTGGGGAATTTACAAATACACTTAACGCAGATATAAGTGGTAGTGTGTTCGCTGATGATAGCACACTATTAGTAGATGGCGTCGATGGCAAAGTTGTAGGTAACTTTATTGGAAACACGATAAATGTTGAAGAAGAATCTGATCTCATAATAAACACAAGCGGCACACAGGAAGACACCAGCCCAGTTGGGATATATAGCAATACATTTAAATTTACCGCTCAGGGTGAATTAATATTTGACAGCGGATTTGGGGAAATTAAAGCCGCCGATGGAGCAATACTACGCATACAGTATCTAGCAAATTCGGAAATTCACTGGGCAACTGCTCCGGAAACTGTGAAAGAAGCATTGGATAGAATAGCAGCCGCAATTTATGCAGTGAATGGAAACACTCCAATATAACGGTAAATACTATACAAAGAGAACACATTATGGCAATTCAAACAATTAACATCGGTAACAGAGTAAATGACGGTCTAGGTGATGACCTCCGCACTGCTTTTGAAAAAGTAAATGCAAACTTTACTGAACTTTCTAATGAGTTAGCCACTACTGGTGAAAATATAGGGAGTACAGGTGCCGGCATATTCAAACAAAGAACAGGCGGTACTTTAGAATTCAAGAACTTAGTAGGCGGAACTAAAATTACTGTACAAGAATTTCCGTCATCCGTTGAAATTAATTCTACACAACCCGATGCATTTACACAGTTTGATACAGATTCCGGCTCAATAAATGCGGCAACACACGAACAATTAACGTTGCAAGGCACCAAAGCACCAGGTTCTTACAGCGGAGTAAAAGACATTGAAGTAACTACTTTAGGATCTAATGTACTATTCAAAACTATACTTCCTGTAACTGAAATATTACAAAATTATGATTTTGGCTTTGTGACAGGCAATTTTGTTAATTCTGTCCAATTTAATACGGCAAACACTAATGTTGATTTTGGTACATTAGAATACGATAGTAGAATTAATCTAGACTGCGGCACAATTTCCTAAGGAGATATAATGGCAATCAGTTGGAAAACGCCAAAAGGAAACCTAGGAACCTACCAAGAACGAGAACTGTTAGACATTTTGTTGGAAGCTGAAAGCGACACCGGCGATGTTCAATTGCAGGTCATTGCTGGTGATTTACCCAATGGATTACGTTTAGAAGGCAATAGGATTTTAGGTAGTCCTACTGAAGTTGCAAAATTAACCAATTCAACATTCGCGGTACGAGCGACAGACGCTGTTGATCTTAAAGATAGAACCTTTTCCATTACGGTTGACGGAGGAGATGTTCCAATCTTTCAAACTCCTGACGGTTTTTTAAATGTAGGAGAAGGAGATCAATATTTTGTTCTAGATAATGCATTAGTTGATTTTCAAATTGAAGCAAGAGACCCAGATTTGAATGCCGGGCAAACAATTGAATTTTATCTTGTGCCTAATTCTGGACAATTGCCCCCAGGCCTGATTCTGTCTGCAGATGGAAAAATTACCGGGTTTACTGATCCAATCCTTGCACTTCCTGATTTGGTGAGTGATTTGGGAGGATATGATGCGAATACCTTTGATACAACTCCTTTAGACATAGGCGGAGTAAACACTAATGGTTTCGACAGTTTCTTTTACGACAGTTTTACATATGATTATAATGAGCCTGCGTTAATACCTAAGCGTTTAAGTCGAATTTATACCTTTAGCATAGGCATAACTGATGGGATATTTGTTGAAACCAGGGTATTTAAAATTTACGTTGTTACAGAAGAGTTTCTTAGGGCGGATAACAACATACTACAGGTAGATACAAATCTATTCCAAGCAGATTCAGACGGTAATCGGGAACCGATTTGGGTTACAGACAGTTATCTTGGTAGGTTTCGAGCCAAGAATTATATTACCTTGTTTTTAGAAGTATACGATCCCCCAACATTGCCCGGTATAACATCTTACTTGTTAGAAACTGTAAATCCAGACGGTACTCCTAGCGTGTTGCCGCCAGGCACAGAATTAGATACAATCACCGGCGAAATTGCAGGCGAAGTTCCATATCAGGATGCGGTGACAACCACCTATCAGTTCACTGTATTGGCTATTAATTTCCCGCAAACATCCACACCTTCATATAATTTACAGGGAGATTGGAGCAACAGTGTTTTTTATCAAGAAGGCGATGCTGTAAAATTTAATGGTGATTTATACATTGCAAATAAAATTAATAGGAATAATCCGCCAGAACAAGGCGAATTTTGGACTCTAGGTTATACTACTACCCCAAAAACGTTTACGGTAGATATTATTGGAGAAATAGAAAGTGCAATTACGTGGATAACACCGAGCGATAGAGGTTCGCTCGCACCTAATGTCCCTAGTAACATTTTCATTAAAGCGACGACAACAGCATACGGCGAACAAGTATTTTACAGTTTAGAATCCGGCAGTTTACCACCAGGATTAGAGTTACTACCATCTGGTATTATTGCCGGAAAAATAAAACAGTTTGCAGATGACGAAGGAGAGGGCCTTACAAGATTTTTTGAAAGGGACTCAAGCACAGAAGACAGTGCTGGAACTATTTCTTTTGATACAACTTTTGATAATTCTAACACTACATTTGACAGAAAATTCGAATTCACTGCAAAAGCCAGAGATTTTGCTGGTCTAGCAGAAACCACAAGAACTTTTACCTTAACGGTTCCTGTAACGCAGAACAGAACATTTGCCAGCCTTTATATAAAAGCATTCCAAAGCAAAGAAAAAAGATTGTATTGGGCAGACTTCATCACTGATGCAATCATATTTAACCCTGATGATTTATACAGATACGGTGACGTAAATTATAGTGTACAAACTGATTTAAAAGTGTTGATTTATGCAGGAATAGAAGCACAGGATGCAGTCGAATATGTACAGGCAATGAGCAGGAATCATTATAGAAAACGACTGCAATTTGGCGAAGTGAAAAAAGCGTTAGCAAAGGACCCTGCAACACAAGAAATTATGTACGAAACTGTTTACGTTGAGATTTTAGACGAATATGAATCGAACGGAAAACAAATTAGCAATGTAATAGAATTACGAAATAATATCAACAGCCCGGTCTTGGTGAGTTATGATGCAATAACTATAGATAGTGACATCCCGTTTGTAAGTGATTCGGATCACCAAAGAATTTTTCCTAATAGCATCGAGAATATGAGAGACAGAATACAAGAGTTGGGGCCGACGGATAGAACATTTCTACCATTATGGATGCGTAGTATACAGGATACAGGAACATTCGAATTAGGCTTTACAAAGGCAGTGGTTTTGTGTTATGCTAAACCTGGTAAGGGAGAAGATATAATTAGGCGTATAAAGGCACAGAATTACGATTTTAAACAACTTAATTTCGAAAGCGATAGATATATCATAGATATTTTAGACGGTGAAAATGAAGATAAATATCTTGCATTTCCACAAATTGGAGAAAAATTACCGTGAGTGACATACAATTTTTAGGGATTAATGAAAATTTCCCTGTAGCAGGTCAGGATAATGACACACAGGTGTTCAGAGATAACTTTGACACAATCAAGCAAAGCCTAAGAACTGCTCAAACAGAAGTTGAAGATTTGCAGGATAATACTGCTAAAACTAATCAAGCAAATGACTTTAATAATAACAAAATCCAACGTGCGACTTTACAAAACACAGCTTTTGCTAAATTCAATGCAGGATCTGTGACCGCTACACCTACCACGATTGATTATGAAAATGGAAATTATCAGATTTACACGGTAGGTGCAGATGTAGGATTTGACTTTTTAAATTTCCCGGGTGACCCGCTATTAGATTTTTCGCAAGCCGGTTTTGGAAAAATTACGCTTGAATTGTACAGCGACGGCGATGCAAGAACTGTTACATTTATTACCTCAGGCGGTACGGTAATAAAGAAAGATCCTAATTTTCCAGCTAATATAACAGTTTCGTCATCAGACGATCCTGTCATTATCGAAATTTGGAGATATAACTCTGAAGTAATTTACATGCATTATCTAGGAGTATTTTCTTAATGCATCACCCGTTTATTGGTGAGCTTAAAGATATGTCAGATTCAGAAGTCGATGACAAGATAAAGGAACTGACATCTAAATATCTTTCTGCGCAAAGATTTAATAACCCAGAGGTCTTGACACAACTTCAAACTTTCCTTACAATATACAGAGAAGAATTAAAAACACGTTCTCTTACACGGAAAATGACCACTGATGACGACGACGATCTCGACCAACTTATCAACATCGACTAATACGCTTGACGATATATTAGAAGGCATAAAATTACACGGTATTGATTATTTAGATCTATGTAAAACAGATGCCGATTTGGATCAGTACAAGAAAAGAATTAACGAAGAATTCTTAAATTATCCTATACCGAAAGAAGTGATTGATCATAAAAACTGGTATGTCCCGACTGAGTATATGTCAATGGATATAGAAAAGCACATCCTTAATTTGTGTAAGACTGACGAAGAAGTACAAAGAGTAAAAAGTGAGATTCAACTTTATCAAAAGCATGATTTTTTAGATGTCTTACGTTGTATGAAATATATAGTAGATACACTACGTGAAAATAATGTTGTTTGGGGAGTTGGTCGTGGATCCAGTGTTGCCAGCTATGTGTTATACTTACTAGGGGTTCATAAAGTGGACAGCATTAAATATAATTTACCGTTAGATGAATTTTTTAAAGGAGAAATTAATGGGTAAAACTTATAGAAGCCTTAGAGGCAAAGAAGTTGATATGGAAAAATTAACACTACAAAACGAATTACAACCTGCCGTGGGAAATATGCGTGTAAATGCACGCGGGGACGAACTAGGACAAGGTGGAGAAATTGTGCGAACCAGGGAAGAAGTATTAAAAGATTATTATGATAAGAACCCACGTTCTGTTCGTGAAGACAAAACCAAATAAAGGAGAATAAATGTCAGTTTACACAATCCAAGGCGAAATTAAAGCCAAGGGAGACGATATCTTAGTGGCCGATATGTACTTCGGCGAGATGAAAACCGCTTCTGGTATTATTATTGCAGAAGATAATGGAAAAACCAGAGGTGTTAAACCCAGGTGGGGCAAAGTTTATTCTGTAGGTCCTGCCCAAACAATGGTTAAAAAAGACGATTGGATCCTTGTAGAGCACGGAAGATGGACACGCAAGATAAAAGTAGATAGCGGAGATGGAGAGTTTGAAATACAAAAAGTCGATCCTCAAGGCATTTTAGGTATTTGGAATGGTGAAGGAGAACCGAATACAAGTTATATCGGACAAGAATACAACGATGGACAAGGTTTCGACGTTGATCCTGGTTTGTTTATGGACAATTAATGTATCTCAAAAAGAAATCCTGGAATATAAGCGATATTAAACGGCAGATAGACCGGATAGCATTAGAATGCAAAAGCCCTTACAATGAGGGCTTTACTTCCTTTGAGCTGAAAAAAGAACTATACGAACTAAAATTTTTTATAGACCAGCAATTAAATTCTTGTCCTGACTTCGCTGGGGAAAAAGAATGGTTGATAGATCTTGAAAAAGAAACTATAATCAATTATCTAAAGAAATAAGGAGACTATATGTCTAATCCGTTTAAGGATCAATCCGATTTTATGACTGCTTGTGATCAAACTGTTGGCATTCCCAATCCAGAACAGGCAGGAATGTACGTTAAACTTATCGTTGAAGAAATGAATGAACTAATGGAAGCAATCGATCAACAAGATGAAATTGAAGTATTAGATGCTCTCATTGATATTCTGGTTGTCACAATCGGCGCAGGGCATAGCATAGGCGCAGACATGGAGGGAGCCTGGAAGGAAGTAATGCGTACTAACTTTGCAAAAATTGATCCAGACACGGGCAAAGTTCGCAAACGTGAAGACGGTAAAGTATTAAAGCCAGAAGGGTGGACTGCTCCTGTATTATCCGACTACGTTTATAAGGAAAATGATCCGAAATGAAAGATCTTTGGGTAGAAAAATACAGACCAAAAACAACAGCTGAGTATGTTTTTAAAGATGATGCTCAACGTAAACAAATTGAGACATGGGTTTCAGATCAAAGTATTCCGCACTTATTGTTCAGCGGGTCTGCCGGTATCGGTAAAACAACCATGGCAAAAGTATTAATCAACGAGCTAGGTATTGAAGAGTTTGATGTTTTAGAAATAAATGCAAGTCGCACAAACTCTGTAGAAGATGTTCGCGATAAAATTACTAATTTTGTACAAATGATTCCATTTGGTCCGTTTAAAGTAGTATTGTTAGACGAGGCTGATTACTTATCTCCAAACGCACAGGCAGCATTGCGTGGTGTAATGGAGGAATATCATAGCACTTCTCGATTCATCCTTACTTGTAATTACCCAAACAGAATTATTCCTGCTATTCACAGTCGGTGTCAAGGTTTTCATATTGAAAGAATTGATCAAACAGAGTTTACAGCCAGGATTGCAACTATTCTTGTAGAAGAAGAAATTGCATTTGATCTAGATACACTAGATAGCTATGTAAAAGTTGCATACCCGGATTTGCGTAAAGCAATTAATATGGTACAACAGAACGTACATAGCAATGAATTGCATGCACCTAATAAAGGCGACGAAGGCGAAGCTGATTGGAAGTTCGACATGGTCGATTTATTCAAAGCAGGTAAAATACAAGAAGCTCGTAAACTGCTATGTGGTAAGATCAGGGCAGAAGAAATGGAAGAAGTGTATCGCTGGTTGTATGATAATCTTGAAATTTTTGGCGAGGATGAAAATCAAGACAGAGCTGTGTTGATTATCAAACAGGGATTGGTTGACCATACGCTGGTCGCAGATCCAGAAATCAATCTTGCGGCAACACTTATTAAACTTGGGAGATTATAATGGCTTACGTAGTTGATGATAAATGTATTATGTGTAAACACACTACCTGCGTTACCGTCTGCCCGGTGGACTGCTTTTACGAAGGTGAAAACATGCTGGTAATCAATCCGGAGGAATGCATTGATTGTGGAGTATGCGAACCTGAATGTCCAGAAGATGCTATCTATGCAACTAACTATGTAGAAGATATGTGGTATCAGCACAATCTATACTTTTCCAAAGAATGGCCTAATATCGCAGACGAAAAAGATCCTATGCCGGAACATGAAAAGTATTCAGCCATAGAAAATAAAATACACCTGTTTAGTAAAAATCCAGGCCAATAAAATAATAGTAAGGGGACAATGTCCCCTTACTTGTTTACTCCTCTCCGTAAATAGCTAGGATTTCTTTAACAGCCTTATGCCGTTCTATGTCACTCACCGTAAAGTGACAAATATCTACATAGCGGTGATTATCAAAGTTGTTATACAACTGTAAAAACTCTAAGAGACCATTGTTACTTGGACGATCGGCCTGCTGTAGATCACCGGTCACGACCATCTTTGACCCTTCACCTAGTCTAGTTAATAACATTTTCATCTGACTAGGTGTGGCATTCTGCATTTCATCAGCGATAACAATCGCATTTTTGAATGTTCTTCCTCGCATGTATGCCAGAGGGCTCGTTTCAATCACCTCCTCTTGAACCATTTTTTCAATTTCCTTGGCATTGTAATTTTCAGCGAATACATCAAATATTGGTTTAGTCCACGGTTCCATCTTTTGATTTAAATCTCCAGGTAAGAATCCGTGTTGTTCATCGACGCTAACTGCGGGTCTTGTAACGACGATTCTATCAACATCTCCGTCCTTAAGCTCGTTTATAGCCCACTGAACCGCGATCATTGTTTTACCTGTACCTGCAGGACCAGTAGCAAATACAATATACTTACTATCGTCACTGAGTTTAAGTAAATACTCCTCTTGGTTTAGATTTTTTGGGTAAATTTGAACACGTTTTTTAGATTTGTGTTGAGAGATGTTTATAACGTTTTGATCTTCGGCAAGATTACTCATCATAGCCTGTTTATTTTTTCGCTTCATATAAAGGTCTGTCCTCCTTAGAAGTGTCGAGTTCGACCTACTTGCAAGTGTTCGAACCCGAACACAAAAGTATTTAACTTGAGAAAACACTAATTATAGTACGTGATAAAAGATTTCGATAAATACTATTGAGGAAAAACCATGGCAGATATTAAAGACATAATCCAAAACGTACAACAAATCTATGATTCAAATAACAGCCTCAATATCTTAAAAGATTTTGAAAGGGTAATTGATGAGCTCGATGTTTATGTTTACGATAACTGGATTGATGGAGAATTAGTAGAAGGACCTAAAGAAACTAGATATTTTATTTCATGCACATTCATGTGGCCGAAAGAACATATGCCTGATCCGAAAGGAGGCATAAAATTAATCAATTATGGATGCAAAGTCGAATGGGCAGAAGATTATGTTGCTAAAGTGAGACAAATAAAAAAGCCAGAAGATATCCGTCCTGGTACAAAAAAAGGAAAAATAGATTACTATCCAGTATGGATGGTGAAAATAACAATGCCTAAAAAATTAATTGCAACCGTAGAGACAGGATACACAGAACTTGACAGAAACAAAATTGAAGACATTGTAAATCAAGTTCCTGTTAAAGCTCCTATACAGCAACCAGAATTAGAAGCAGCAGACGCAGATACAGAGGAAAATGATCTTGGCCTATAAGCAAGTAAACGAAGGTCTACGAAAGTCGGATCTAAAAGATTTAATATATCCAAAATTACAAATTGACACATTTAAAAGTAAAATGGGTGAAGATTCTGATGTATGTGTTGTTACTATGCAGGCCAAAGATAGATCGCCCGCCAAAGACTTAATGGAGTTTATTGAAAAATCATATGATTTTGTACTTGATGCTGATATCAGTGCTGGCGAAAATTCAAGAGGTGAATATAGTATATTCGTTGAAATCGAAAGAACAACAAATCTTGCAGAACAAATTTGCGATATGATGTACGGCATAAAGCAACTTACGGAAATAGATAATTTCGATTTCGTATACTACAAGGACAAAACACAAAGGCCTGTATCAAGAGAAACACTAGAAAATCTAGTACCACAAAATTCGATGCAGTATTACTCTATGCTTAATGAAACCAAAATTAAGGAAGCAGAATCATTTTTCTCCAAAACCTTCATGGATCACCTAGAAATTGACGGGAACCTGCTAAGTATTGTAAGACCTTTTGGGAATAAGATAAACCTAGAAGTAATAGACGAAGGCGAAAAAGAAAAATTGATATCTAATATCAACGAGCCTATCACTGAGAATAGTGAAAGCACAGCAGAGGTTTTTTGGTTGACCAAGGTCTTAGGTGATTACGATATTACTAAATATGGTGATAAATTCCTATTAATAAATGGGAACAACGCAAAACTTGTTAAAAGGGGGATATAATGCGTTTATCAGAAAATTTTACAATGGCTGAATTTACAAAAAGCCAAACAGCAGAGCGTAGAGGTATAGATAACACACCACAAGGCGAGCATCTAGATGCAGCGGTGGCATTATTCGAAAACGTGGTACAGAAAGTTCGTGATCACTTTGGTCCTACTGTGATCAATTCAGGATATCGTTCACCAGAGCTAAACGAAGCCGTAGGTGGTAGTTCACGTTCACAGCACTGCAAAGGCGAAGCGGCTGATATCGAAGTGCCAGGAGTTCCTAATGCAGAACTTGCTGAGTGGATTCGTGATAACCTAGAATTCGATCAGTTAATCCTGGAATTTTACACTCCTGGGATCCCAGATTCGGGTTGGGTCCATGTATCTTATCTAGCAGACGGCGATAATCGCGGCGAATGCCTAACAGCGACTCGTATCGACGGCAAGACAGAATACTCTGTAGGAATTAATGCTTAAAGTCTATGCTGTTTTAATCATAGTAGGAGTACTTGGCACTTTTGCATACGGTGCCAAGTATTACTATGACAGCACACAGGCAACAATCGCAACCCTACGTGAAAACAATGCCAAACTAGAAACAGCCGTCGAAATAAGCGAAGCAAGTATCGAAATGCTTCAGGAAGATATGGCTAAATTCCAAGAATTAAATCAACAATTACAAGCAGACCTACAGGCTGCAGAAGCCTACGGTGACGAGCTTCAAAGTAAATTGAACAGACTAGACCTTGTTCAAGATGCATTACGAGATGCAGAACAATTAGAAGGAAAGATGAATGGCGCTACAGCAAAACTTTGGCGCGGCATCATTGAAGATACTGGCGGTGATCCTAACCGTCCTCTACCTAACTGGTTGCAGCCTAGTGAGCAACCCAGAACCGGAGATCAAAGTGGTAACCAAGGTGGAGAAGACAACAGTACCGACAGTGAGCCGACCCAAGCCAGTCCAGCTCAATGATGTAAGGGTATATGTAGTTAATGAACGCATTCTTGATGACTTCTTGTCAGAGTTCAAAGATCGGCACGGCGAAGTAGCATTTGTTGCTCTATCAATGAAAGACTACGAAAACTTGGCACTCAATATAGCGGATCTTCGTCGTTATATAAATCAACAAACACAGATCATTGTTTATTATGAAGATGCTGTGGATCCTAATGCAGATGACACTGTGGTCTCGGAAACTCCCCTAGAACAATAAATAAACATAGTAGGAGGGCTACTATGTTAGAAATGATAGACAGAATGTTCAGCGATACCCTTTGGATTTGGACCGCCATTGGTGGTTCTATAATCGGTGCCGTTGCATTGGCCTATCTTAAGGACACTAGAGCGGGTATTTGGTTCTACAGTAAGGTAGATCAATATTTAGATTTTCTAGTAGAAAGATACGGATGGACATGGTTGGAACAGCCAACCGATGCTTGGCGTAAGAAATATCCTTATGTCACGAAAAAAATAGACGAGCTCGAAGCTCGTATTGCCGAATTAGAGGAGCGTAAATAATGGCAGAAGACAAAAAAACAATCGACGCGGCAGCTGTCGAAGGAATGGATGCTAATGGCGATGGGCACATTAGCCAAGAAGAAATGGAGATGCACTTGGAGTTTAAGCGCAAAGAACTAGAAGATCAAGATGCACAGCGTGACGCGATTCGCAAGATGGCATGGTTCGCACTGTTCGGACTGTTGTTGTATCCTATTGGTATTTTCCTAACATCCGCATTTGGACTAGACACTGCGGCACAGCTAATTGCTGACATTGCTCCAACATACTTTGCTTCAATTGCCGTGTTGGTATCTGCATTCTTTGGTGCTGATGCTATTGCACAAAAGGGCAAAGGCGGCGGCTCCGCACCTAAGAAATAATTTTCTTATTGACCTAAGGTGCTAAGTAGTTTATATGGACTATTACAGCGCCTTAGGTGTTCCTAGAAACGCTTCCCAAAAAGAAATAAAACAAGCCTACAGAAAATTGGCTAATAAACATCATCCTGATAAAGGCGGTGATGCAAATCATTTCCAAAAAATTTCCGAAGCATACGACACACTGTCCGATCCGCATAAGAAACAGCTATACGATCATGGTCACAACCCTAATCAACAACACTATAGAAGGGGTCCTTTTGAATTTCATTTTGGCGATCCCGGCATGGACGATATGTTTCAAAATTTTGGTTTTGGTTTTAACAATAGGCAGGCAAGGAACAAAAGCTTTAATGTTGCAGTGCAAGTATCTTTAGAAGATGTTCTTAAGGGCAAAAACATTGCGGCAGAAGTTAGTGATGGTTCTGGGAAGACTAGATTAGTTAACATTCAAATACCCCCTGGTATAGCCTCCGGACAGCAAATTAGATATGAAGGTATGGGAGAATCGTCTATTCCTAACATTCCCGCTGGTGATCTAATTGTGGTTATAGATGTTGTAAGGCATAGAAGATTTGAAAGAAAAGGCAATGATATTATAACAAATGCAAAGGTAAATGTATGGGATGCATTGTTAGGAGGCAAGGCTAAAATTGAAACTTTAGACGGTAGAAGTTTAAATATTAATGTACCAAAGGGATCACAGCCAAACACTTTACTGAGCTGTAAAGGCGAAGGATTACCAGATATAAACTCAAAAAAACGGGGCAATTTACTGATAAAATTAGTAATTGAAATACCTAATAATTTATCAGCAAAACAAGAGCAGCTTTTAAAACAGATAAAAAATGAAGTATAGTTTAGGATTACATGCGACACTGTGAACAGAAAGTATATAAGATTGAATTCCTGGAATGGATGATCACTACTTCCTGTAACCTTGCCTGTCCTGGATGCGATCGCTTTATTGAATTTTCTCACAACTGGACAGAGCCGTATGATGCTATTGTAGAAAGAATGGAGCAGTGGAGCAAAATTGTACAGCCAAAAAATCTCACTCTTATAGGCGGCGAGCCGCTTATTCATCCCTACATCTATGATATCATAAGAAAATCTAGACATTATTTTCCCAAAAGCACGATTGAAATAGCAACAAACGGGTTGCTATTGGGGAAGAAAACCCAACTTAAAAAAGTTATGCTAGAGGTAGGCAACTGTAAAATAAATTTATCCTTACACAATAACGATATAAGAGTGCAGGAAAAAATATTTGAACTTGTAAATAAACACTTAATTGACAAAAAATGGAAAAAAATAGATTCTAACAATTGGCAGAAAAATTCGATATCCGTTCATATAACTGAAGTAGAGGATTGGTTTGACTATAGAAGGAACATAGATGGCAAATTAAAACCGTGGCAAGATGGCGATGCTTCTGCAAGTTATGGAGCCTGCGGAGTAGGAATTTTTCCTATTATTTATAACGGTATAATGTATAAATGTCCACCTATATCTATGCTACGAACTCATCTTAAAAAATATAACAGATTAGATGATGTCGACTGGAAGCCTTACTTGCAGTATTCTGGTATTAGTCCGCAGTCTAGCCGAAAACAAATTAAAAGATTTATAAAAAATATAGGGCAACCTCATTGGATATGTGGGATGTGTCCTGCTAATCCTAGGATGGTTCCTCAAAAAGAAGCCTTTATCAAACACTCGATTGATAATCTCTAATAATGTTTGCAAAAAAATTGTAAGTTTCCTTTTCAATTTGTTTAGCATTATCTTTTAGTTTTTCTAGATTATACTCCAGTGTTCTATGATTTTTAAATCTCCAGGCAATTTGTTCTTTTCTGTTTAACGACTCTAGCGTTTCAACAAGTTTTTTTAAACTTTTAAAAAGTCGCATGTATCGGTCGACCGGATCACTTATATTGTCAAAACTATAATCGAACCATTCGGTATATAATTTATACCCTAATTTTTGCAAGGTTCTATTACTGTCTTTTTGCCCGTATATAACAAAAGGCTGGTGAGCTAGGATAGGATAAAAACTTTTTTCACTTAGTTCTCTAGAAGTGCCTCGACAATCCTCAACTAAAGTTTCATTTACTACTTGAAACAGGGTTTGCTGGTGTAGTCTCAAATTAAAATTCTCATCACCATCTATAATTTTAGGCAATGAGTCAATCCATTTCTGCTGACTTTCATATGTTCGATCCTTAAATGGTATAAGGTTATCTTCTACCCTATAAATTTTTTCATTATGACTTATTAATGATCTGTGAGAAATTTCACTTGTGTCAAGATAGTACGCCATACTTGATCTATAATGTCTAGCTAAATTGTTTAAACTGAGAAGATATTTGTTTTGAAATAGTTTATCGACTTGTGTGCGGCTTTTATGTATAGTATTGTTAAGCAACCGCTTCTGTATTTCATTTTGAGCAAAACATCTGCAGAAACAGTGTATTAGGGGTTTATTTTTTTGCTTGCTGTAATATTCAAGATTTTGCATCTCATTTAGATTCATCGTAATATAGATAACTTTTGAATGTGGAATATTTTTAGACTCTATTGCACTGTATATGTCATCGTATAATGGGCCGTCACCGTATATTGTACTAAAACCTTCACGAGACGAGTCTAACACAAGAAACTTACTTCCATTTTTGATTTCATTTTTAAGCTTCTTGGGCAAAGTTAAAAAGTGAGTGAATGTTTCAAGATTTTCAGGACAAAACTCTGCTATAACAAAGTATTGTTTCAAATGATTAGGTATAAATCTCTGAATATTAGCTTTACCATTTTTAACTATTTTATAAACAGGTTGGTTTTTCATCAAAGTATTTAACACTGGACAAAGTTATGAGGCAAAAAGCAAAATTACAACATCAGACCGCAGAAGCTTAAATATAATTTAAATCAAAGGATCACAAACAATTCAAAATGAAGTATAAGTTAGGACAGCACGAATCACTGAGAACAGAAAGTACCGAATGGGTGTTTTCTGTAGACGGTGATAGTGAAAAATTACAGCACGACATGATAAATTGCATGTTAGAGAATAGAGGCATAGGCCTTGCTGCTAACCAAATAGATTTAACCAAACGTGTTTTTGTTATGGGGGCAAAGGATATTATAGGGTTTCCACAGCCGTTTGCACTTTATAATCCACAAATTATAGATCAAAGTTCAAATCTAGTGTTAGACACAGAAGGATGTTTAAGTTTTCCAGGACTCCAACTTACAATTAAAAGACCCGAATGGGTAGTAGTAGAATACAATGACAGTCAAGGAAATACTAAAACCTACAAAGCCGATGGTTATGCAAGTAAATGTGTGCAACATGAAATAGATCACTTAAATGGCATATGTTTTGTTGACATTGTGAGTCCTTTGAAGTTAAAATTAGCTAATAACAAATTAAGGAAAAAATAAATGATTGAGCCAAGTCCAACACTACAGAAAATTTTCGACGAAGCATTAGAATCAGCAAGAGCGAGAAACCACGAGTATATCACATTAGAACATATGGTTTTTGCAATGGTAAATGATGCAGAAGTTTACGATTACCTCAAGGAATATGGTTCATCAATTGATTCATTAGCAAAAAATGTGTTAGACTATTTAGATAATAGTCTTGAAGAAATCAAAAATTTCAATGTAGAAAAACCAAGAAAAACCAACTCAGTAGAGAGAGTGTTGAATCGCTGTTTTACTCAGGCACTTTTTAGCGGTAGAAATCGAATTGAAGTCGAAGATCTTATTCTAAGCATTCTAAACGAAAAAAATAGCATGGCTTCATACTTCCTTACACAGAACGGCATTAAAAAAGATGAGTTTGCAGAACATTTTTCTGACAATCTTGTGGAAGAAGATTTGGATGTCTCAAATGTAGAAAGTTCACGTGGCGTGAAAGGAACTAACAAGGTAATTAAAGAATTTTGTATTAATTTAAGTGAAAAAGCCAAGAATGGTAAAGTGGATCCTGTAATAGGTCGCGATAAAGTAATCGAAGACGTTCAACTCATATTAGCTCGCCGTAATAAAGCAAATGCCTTGCTTGTTGGAGAACCGGGTGTAGGCAAAACTGCTATTGCAGAAGGTCTTGCAAAAGCAATCCATGATGGCGAGGTGCCGACCTTTATAAAAGATCACGAAGTATATTCATTAGATATAGGAAGCTTGATTGCTGGTAGTAAGTATCGAGGCGACTTCGAAGAAAGAACAAAGGCGGTTTTCAAAGCACTTGAAGAAAAAGAAAATGTAATTCTTTTTATCGATGAAGCACACATGATGAACGGCGCAGGTTCTTCTGGTCAAAGCTCGAATGATCTTGCGAACCTATTAAAACCTATTCTCACAAAAGGCATTGTAAAATTAATGGCTTCTACTACCTGGGAGGAATACAGGAAGTACTTTGAAGCTGACAGAGCCTTAATGCGCAGATTTCAGCGTGTGACTGTAGATGAACCGACACCAGAATTAACCGTTGAAATTATGAAAGGTTTGCGCAAGTATTACGAAGATCATCATAATGTAGATATTACAGATGCGGCCATTGAACAAGCAGTGAAGATGTCTGTAAAATACATGCACGACAAAAAATTACCAGACAAAGCCATTGATGTAATTGACTGTGCAAGTGCTAGATATAAACTTAAACGCACTGAGGAGTCTGATGATGTAAGAGAAATTGTTGACATTGAACAGATTAATTTCGAAATGAGTCGTATGGTTAATATTCCTAAAGAAACGGTAAGTCAGTCTGAAAGTTCTCGATTGACTCATCTTGAAGAAAATATGAAGACAAAGGTATACGGGCAGGATACTGCGGTAGACACTGTGTTAGATAAAATTTTTGTTGCGCAGAGTGGCTTCAAAAGTCCCGAGAAGCCGGTAGGAAGTTTTCTATTTTTAGGACCTACAGGGTGTGGTAAAACTGAGACTGCGAAGCAATTAGCAAGCCAGCTGGATATGAATCTTATTCGTTTTGACATGAGCGAATATCAAGAAAAACATTCGGTATCAAAATTAATCGGTTCTCCTCCGGGGTATGTAGGGTATGAGGAAAATGCTGGGCAACTAATTACAGAACTGCAAGAAAAACCAAACAGTGTATTATTGCTTGACGAAATAGAGAAAGCGCACCCAGATGTATCTAATATCCTATTGCAATTCATGGATAATGGCTTTGTGACCGGATCAAACGGAAAACAGGCAGATGGACGAAATACAATTTTAATTATGACCAGTAATTTAGGAGCCGCCGATAACGAGAAAAATTCTATAGGATTCGGTGATCTAGAACAGGATGGTAAGGATGACGAAGCAGTGAATTCATATTTCGCTCCGGAATTTCGTAATCGTCTAGATGCAATTGTAAAATTCAACAAACTTGCAAAGGAAACAATGAAGGATATTGTAAGTAAGTTTGTGAAAGAATTAAACAATCAGGTTAAAGACAAGTATATAGAGATTAGTATTACGGATGATGCATTAGAATACCTTGCAGATAAAGGGTTTGACCCGAAAATGGGTGCTCGTCCCCTGCAGCGTGTAATAGACAAGGAAATAAAATCGCCCCTAAGTCGAGAAGTTTTATTTGGTAAATTAGTTAACGGAGGTAGAGTCCAGGTCATTAAAAGCAAAGATGGTTTAGGATTTAAGTACCTTAAAAAATTAAAAAAACAACGCGAAACCTCAAATGTATAAGTGTGAAGTAAAACCAAAACAGACGCAGAGAAAGTTTTATAACAAGTGGATTTATAAAATAAGTTTATTTCTTCCTGGTTGTCATGTTTTTAGATATAACAGTTTAGAATCAATTATGCATAATCCTGATATTGCTAAACCAAGTTGGAGATATACTATAAACCCAGATACTGGATCTATAAAGCATCTAGCAGATATTTTGCATACAACAAATCACAAGTGGGCAAAAAGGATTGAAACAGATTGTATAGATATATATACCAACGATAAAGATCTTTATGACACAATATACAACGAATTAACGACCTCAGTAAGACATAGATTTGAACCGGATATTGATAATCTAGACTTGTTGGACAAAAAATACACCACAGTTGTAAAAAAACTACCGTTCAATCGTTATAATTATAGAGTTTATCTAAACCCTTTAAAGTGTTCGTTCGATGAAAGAGAAAGCTTTATACGGTGGGTTGACAGTCAAAACGGAAAAATCAAAATGACAAACGCGGTAAAGCACTGGTTTTCGCATGCAATTGTAAATTGGGATCGTAGGTACATACTTATAGAAGATAAAGATGTTTTATTAATGGCAAAATTAAAATGTGCAAAAGCATTGGGCAAAGTTTATACATTCGAAGTTGCTGATAAATAGTTTATGCTTCAAGAAACTCTAAAACTTGCTGAAAATATCAACGCAGAAACAGAAAATTTTGCATACTCAGAAAAAAATAAGGGTGCCGGATATGCAGGTCGGTTAGATACCACAACAACTGTGCAGTACATACTTGATAACTTTTCAGGAGCAATAAAAATCCAAGGTAGTTTAGAATTATATCCAGGCGACGATGATTGGGTAGACATTGAACCAACTCTAATAGACGACGTTAGTTCCGTGTTAAATGATGATTACACCATTTCATTCACAGGCAATTTCCTTTGGTTAAGGGCAGCCTATCAAATTACTAATGGCACAATTAGTTCAATTCGTTATAATTTATAACTGTTCTTTTTAAATAAATACACTATAAATGAACAGGAATACTGTATGCGTGATATTCTAGATAAACTAGATACTATCTTAAATGAAGAAAATTTTTTTAGGGGATCAGAAATTACCCTAGAAGACGATCAAGACTTTCATGAACATTTCGGCTACCTCGGTTTTATCGAGGATGACACTGTATGGGAAGCAGAATATCAAGGACGTAAGGTAAAGCTGAATAAGCCTATGCAAGGTGATGTCAAAAAGTTCAAAGTATATGTTAAAAATCCAAAAGGTAATGTAGTAAAAGTTAATTTTGGATCAAAAGATCACAGAATTAAAAAATCGAATAAAGGAGCCAGGAAGAGTTTTCGTGCTAGACACAACTGTGAAAATCCAGGCCCAAAGCACAAAGCACGTTATTGGTCGTGTCGTAAATGGTGATACTATGTTATTAAGAGAAATGTTTTCGCCAATGGGCGGTAAAAAAGAAGCAGAACAGCAAGTTGATTGGATAGGAGATTTGAAGTTTTTTATAGATAATGAAGACCGACTTCTTAAGACAGAAATGTTTCCTGCTGTAAAACGGCACATGCAAAATGTGAACGATCCAAACGCCTATCAAATTTATATTACACCAATTAAAAAATGCTTGCGAGCATATCGTGCTAAATTTAATCTTGATAATCTTAAGACAAAATTCCCAAAAGAAGATATTACAAATCTTGCCAAACAAATAGCCGAAGAACAAAAGCATCATATTACCAACGGAGACTATGATGCGCATCGGTAGTCTGTTTGAAAACACTGCCAATAAGGTAGTTGCAATAATGCCTGGGGGATTCCATCCTTTCCATCCCGGTCACAAGAGTTTATACGATTGGGCTGTAGGGGAGTTTGGCAAAGACAATGTATATGTTGCAGCTACAAATGATACTAAAGAAAGACCTTTTCCTTTTGAAGTAAAAAAGAAACTTGCTGCTATGGCAGGCGTTCCTGAAAGTAACTTTATACAAGTGAATACGGCTCCGTTTAATGCAAGAGCATATACTGATTTAATAGATAGTGATACTGCATTGGTATTCGTTAGGAGTGAAAAAGAACGAAATGTAACTCCTTTACCTGATCAAATGAAAATAGACAAAGCCACAAAAAAACCTGGTAACGAACCTAGATATTATAGAAGTTATACAGGCAAAGATCTAAACACAGCGGACGAAATGGGCTATATTGCATATGGTCCTACCATCAACTTTGATTTTAAAGGATTAGATATTAAAAGTGCCAGTGAAATTAGAGCAAACTGGCCTAAAATGTCAGATGAAGAAAAACTGGATGCTGCTGCTCAAATGTACGGTAGTGGTGCAGAAGAGGCAGTTAATTTATTAAATCGAGCACTAGGTGTTAAAGAACCAGAGATGGCAGAAGTTGCTGAACCAGAACAAACTAAAAATAAAAGAGATTTACTAAACAAAAGTTTAAGAGCAAAAGGGCACCAAGTTGTGCCGAATAAAAAAGGATACAATCGCAAAAAGGAACGACAAATGAAATTCGAAGATATACACAACGAGTCAGACAGTTATTATGATGACGTAAATCCGAAAGTTGTAGAGCTGGGGCGCAGGTTGATGAAGGCAGCCGAAACCGCAGACCCAGAGGACAGCAAAATGTTCTCGCTCGTAGGCGGTATGCTTTCTAATCATGACGGGAACGATCAAAGATTATTAAACAAACTAAAAAAGCATGGTATAAATGTTGACAAATTATTAGAATTGATGAAATTTGCCGACGAAGAATTGCCTCCTTTTAGCACCAGCGATGTACCAGATCCAGTTTCAAGTAAGGACGACGATGAAGAAGAAAGAAATGAATCACGCAGAAACACTACTATCAGTCAGGAAGAATATGGCCAAAAACATGTTCGATCAACTGAAAAGACAATCGGGCAAAGTAAGTCCACCGCAGAAGAAGTAAATCCACCAGGTGCTTCTGCTTCAAAGCACGGCGGCAATGTGTTAAGCACACTGGAGCGTATCATCGACAAAAAGCAGGCAATGCCTGTAAGTTTCCAGGACGGTAAAGGCAAGGTTGATATGTTCACCGCAAGTGCTATCATGCAGGTATATGATGCGGTCAATGACGACAACAAGAGAAAGATGAAAGATGCTCTCAGCACCAAGGCTGGCTTTATGAAAATGGCTAAGTTTGCCATGGGCAAGATCGGCGAAGGATTGGATGAAGACAGCAAGTTTGACAGAAACTTTTCAAAACGAATAGGTTATACCGTCAGAGGTGGCGCGGCCAGCGACATGATGAAGAAGCAAGCGGCACAAGCACAAGCTAACAATCCAGATGCTGGCACAGGGCTTGGTCCAAGTGTATTAAACATACCAAAAGCTCGCAAGAAAGCCAAAGAAAAAGGCGTCAGGGCACCAGGTAGCCTGCGTGCAAGTCCAAACACACGCGATCCAAAACGACTGCCAGAAAGCCGTTGTGATGAGTGCGGCTTGCCTAGATTTATAGCACTGCCTGAAGACATACAAGAAAAGTATGAAGCGATTGAAGAAGGCAAGAAAAAAGGCGTTGACGGCAAAGTGTGCTGGAAAGGCTACAAGCGTATGGGCACCAAAATGAAAGGTGGCAAGCGTGTAGACAACTGCGTCAAGATGACTGCTAAAGAAAAGAACAAGTAAGGTGATACAATGCAACCAACCCTGCAAGACTTAATCGCAAGAATGACGGAGATTGACGAGGCAGAAGAAAACGCCTGCCCTCTGCCCACACAGGATCTAGAACTTAACACCAAAAATCGCAATGAAGCGATTCGCG
>Ga0209953_1000117_pt1 | contig 30988 bp, 43 predicted proteins | sample SalPonred_H2O_MG_FD_185713 | JGI IMG/M metagenome (GOLD analysis project Ga0209953, IMG submission 185713) | Salt pond water microbial communities from South San Francisco under conditions of wetland restoration - Salt Pond MetaG... | ecosystem: Environmental > Aquatic > Non-marine Saline and...
ATAGTGGGGTCAGTCGTCAAGCCAGACTTGGTATTGCGCTGTGACCCGGCCTGCTTCGGGGTCGATGAAGTGGAGTCGTTGGGAAGGGACCGCCGATGAAGCCAACCCAACGGAGGCGTAGCGGTTGTCTGATTCTGTGCTTCCTGTTCCATAGATCGCTCCTGCTCCGTCTGCGAGGCTTGATTGGTAGTGGGTGTGGTAGTGGCCGACGTACACATCCCGGAAGTCCCAGGCGTAGGAGCCGGATCGCCAGCGATTGACATGGTTCGTGATCGTGTTCGTAGAGGCGAAACCGTTACGACCGATTTCGTCTCCGTGTATAAGTAGCGCCCGGTAGTTACCGATCTCGACCCGTTGTATATCTTCACCGCTGTCCTCCCACTTCAGATTTTTAGCGCCCGACGATAGGAGTATTTGACGGGCCAACTCATACGTCATGCGGTCAGCGTTATCGCTACGAGGAACAGCGTCACGCTTACTGCCGAGCCTGCCGTGGTTACCCCACTCGCTGACCACCGTCACCGCTGGGTAAATCTCCAGCGCCCTCGTCACCACCTCGACCATCAGGTTCGCCACGTTCACGAACTGCTCAAACAGCGTCGCGTCGATCTCAAACGGCTGCGTCGGGAAGTTGAACAGCCCCTCGATCATGTCCCCACCGAACAAGATGTAGCACTCGTTGATCGAGTGAGACTGCATGTCCGTGATCTTCTCAGCCTTATCCACGAACCTCCTGACCCTCTCCCACATCACCTCAGAGTTGTAGGAAGGCGTGAGTTTCGCACCCTGCCAATCCGTCAGATGCCAGATAGCGGCCTCAGAAGATGTCTTAGACGGCTTTTTAGGCTTCGCAGGTACCTTCGGAGGGTAGTTCCCTAACACGGCGTCAGAAGCCGCCTGAAGCGTCGCCTCCACCAGAGCGTCCGTCTTAGCCTTAGCCCGCCGCAAATCCCTCTGCGACCGCACCAAAGCAGCCCTCAGGTCCTCAACCTCCTGCTGAGCAACCAAACCCTTCTCAGAAAACCTCTCGCTAAGAGCCACCGCGACAAATCCCCCTACGGTGACGCCGCACAGACGTCTCCCCAACGTGGTGACCCTCAGCCTTCAAGATATTGCTGATAGCGGCATTGCTGATCGACGCATCATCAAGTGCAGCAACGAGCGCAGCAGACTCATCCTTCGGCAAGTCACGCACCAGAGAACAAGTCACACACTTAGCACCCAAAGCAGGCTTCTCATAACCAGCGAAACGGTCAGCGAGACTCATACACTCGCGCCTTCCCTCGACTACAAACCGAACGAGCGCCTAGACCATACCCTACGAGCGCCACGCAACAGCCACTTCCACGAGTACTGGGTATCTATCTTCCGGCTAGTCCAGTCCTTATGATTCGCCAGACGGTACTTGAAACCAGGCCACCTCGCTGCCTCACGAACAGCACAATGCAACCTGCGTAGAGCCTTCCGCTCAGCCTTACTGAAATCCTTTTTCAACCCGGCGCTCACGACCTCCGTGCCCCAAGTCGCCCAGTTAGCCATGTTGTCCGGGATACCCCAACGCCCCCAACGAGTCCCCCTGAACGAGCCACGACCAGCGTGCCACACCGGGCCAGCCGAACAGATATACACATGACCCGTCGAATCAATCACCGCATTAGCGTAAGGAACTCTTGTGCTTCGGTGAATGACATATCGAACCACCCCCGGATTCCCGTCCGGGTCCTTCGAGTCACCACCAGCCGTGTGATGCGCGATGGCCATGACCGGAGCGTTCCGCTTCCTGTAACGCCAGCGACCATTGTTCCGAGTCTTCCAACCATCAACAAAAGTTACGTTCTCCGCACCCAGCCATTTGTGACACGATGTCACAAGTCGCCTCTCAAAAGCCGTCATGCCGTCTCCCTATCCAGCCAGCGAGCCATAACTTCCTTCACCGTATCAAGTTCCCCCTTCATCACCTTCTGCTCAAAAGCAATCTGGTTGATCTTATCCGTCAGCGACGAACCACCATTAGGGAACAACTGATGCTCAACCCGATCCAACCGCTGAGCGATAGTACGGCCCTGAGAATCCACCCCAAGCGTCTTCTCAATCCGCTGGATAGCCAAGTAAGCGCCACGCGCAAACTTCCACACCACACCAACAGCAACAAGGACAGCGGCTAAGCCGATGACCCACTCATCGACCATCGAGTTCGGGAACAGCATGGGGCACTACAAATCCTCGGGTGCCTCACCCGGCGGCGGCAGGTCAGGGGTCAGGTTGTTGAGAGCCAACGTAGGAGCCAGCAGCGAACCCACGAGAGCAACCCACAGCGGCCCAGCCGACTCCTCAATAACACCGTAAGCAACCAGCAGCGGAACCACCGTAAGAGCGATCCCGTACAGCCACTTACGACCCTCACGCGAGAGCAACTTATTCAACACGCTCATTCTCCTCACGCCACCACTATCAGCGACTTCTCATATTCTTGCACAGGATCATCCGGCCCCTTGGGATAAGGGATACCATTCGCTATCAGAAAGTTCTCTAGCCGCTTGTTCGCGTTCCAGCCAGAAAACTCCTCAACGATCTTCCAACGGTGAGTAACGATGTACAACTCTGCGTGCGGCTGCCACGCCGCATACACACCAACAGGGCCAGACATTTCCGTGATGACTTCCCAAATGTCCACCTCGTCCACGCGCGGAGGACGCTGCTCAGTCCACGATGTCGGCTTGGGCATGTACTGGAAGATGCTGTCGTAGTTCATCCAGTTCTCATCAAACACTTCACCATCTTTGTGAAGGTTTATAATATGTTCGGTGGCTTTCCAGCGAGGCATCAGAGTGGGTATCGAATAATTATAATGCCGGAGCCACCAACAGCACCATTGCCATCGTTACCGTTGCCACCAGCGCCGCCACCTAAACCATCAGTACCGTTCTGTGGTGTGGTTGTTGAGGCGTTTGACCCGTTACCGCCTCCACCAGAGCCACCCGTTCCTAGTGGACGGGTTCCTTCGCATCCACCGCCACCGCCGCCAGCGTAGGTAACGGCAGAGCCGGAAATAGATGAAGATAATCCGTTACCGCCGTCGCCTGCATACGTTGAAGTTCCTGTTTGCCCAGCGACACTTGCACCACCGCCACCGCCGCCAGAGTCAAGCGTGGTGGTTGAACCTGCATAAGAGTCACCACCATCATTACCTTGACCAGCAGTTCCCGATCCTCCTACCTGACCCGGTGTCCTACCACCACCGCCACCGCCAGAACCGCCATCTTCGCCATCACCAGCGAAACCACCACCGCCACCGCCACCGATAGCAGTCAATGAAAAAACGGAAGAATCGCCTCCATTCCCTCCGTTCCTATCAGCAAGAGCAGCCTCACCTGCGGTTCCACCATCGCCAACAGTAGTGGCATAGACAGTTGATGAGACGTTCGTAACTCCGGTCAGATAGCCTCCAGCACCTCCCCCGCCTGCTCCTTGCGAACCACCACCGCCGCCGCCGCCAGCAACAATCAAGTACTCAACATTCTTTAGTCCCGTAATAACGGAAAATGTGTCTGATCCAGTAGAAGTAAAGGTGTGGATTTTGTAACCACCACTAGTAGTTACCGTCCCACCAGAAGCAGTTGGGTCCCAAGCCCGGACATTGCGGCCTGCATAGTAGTCATTTAGACCTGAAAAGTTTGCGCGTTTTACTGCCATTAGGAAATCTCCGACACAAACGCTGAAAACGTAACCGTGTTGGCGCTGCTGCTAACACGAATGTACTTACCAGCATCAAGGCACACGCCAAGAGTCAAAGCAACTGTGTCGTTTGCCGCGACCGTAGCATCGTAAACCAGCCACTCGCTCGAACCCGGCGTACCAGCGGTCGTATCCAAACCAATACGGTAAGTCGCCGCTGCTCCTGCCGTGTTACAGATAACGATTGTGCTAATTACCGCCTCCGTAGAAGCAGGCGTGTTGTACAGGGTTGCGTAGGTTCCGGTGCTAGCGGTTCCTTGCACCTGTGAAGGCTTGTATGCGGTTGCCATTGGTCATGCTCCAATCAAAAAGAACGAGTTGAATCCTACATCTAAACCAACTGGCTCTCCTGTAAAGGTGGGGCTAGCCAGCGTCTTGTTGGTCAGAGTCTGTGTGTCGCTCGTACCAACAACCGACCCCGACAGCCCGTGGACTCCCGAGGAAGCGTTCACATGCGCGTTAGCCTCATCCGCATCCGTAGCGGTAAACACATGCTCAACCGTCGCCCCGGAAGAGTGAGCGATAACGCTCGTGCCGTCCGCTCCGCGACCGTTAGTTAGGCCCGTGTTGTACACCGTGATCGTGTTGCTGCTACGAGACGCGCAGAGAATCTTCTCCTCAGCGGTCAGGCCACGGTCGATAACTATGTAGAACGGGCCAGTAGCCCCGGTTGGGTAGCCAGTCAGATCGTTACAGGTGATAGTGAGGTCAGCGGTCGAACCACCCAGGGTCGCCGCTAACTGGGCAGGCTGCGCCCCACCAGCGTATTCGCGCCTCATCGAACCTCCTCTAGCACCATCAATAGCGTACCTTGCCAGCCGTTACCCGTAGAACTAAGACGCTCCGGCTGCCACACGAAATCCCTCGCCAGCACCTGATACGACTGCCCCGACTCCTGATAGGTAAACACCTCGCCGTTCTGGAGGAGAGCCAGCAGGTTGTTCTTATCCACCGTAGGGTTCCTAATCTCCGTGATCCCGTTGATGTCCACCTCGTCAGCCAAGATCACGGGCACATCCCACCGGGAAGCCCTACCCTTCACAGGGAAAGCCCTGATCTCCCACCGCGTAGGGATAGGACCCTTCGTGTTGTCGATGGGACACCGTGTCATAACCATCCGCATATTCACGCGAGAGAACTTCACACCATTCAAGTTGATGTTATCGCTACGAATGTTGTTGTTACTCACGGTCAGATTCGCGTACCGCGAGTAACCGCTGGAGTCAAAAGCGAGATCGAGGTACAACTTCCCGGAGCAGTCAGGTAGCCACTTAGCCTGCATGTACAGCGCAGACTTCAAGTCCTCCACCGAGAACGACATGACACCCTGAGTAATCCACCCACCAGGAACCTTGTTATCAGTCTCCCGGTAAATCCCAGCGCCCTTCACAGCGAACACTCGCTTATCAAGAAACGTCTTCACACTCGTCACATTCGCTGCCGCCTCGTCCCACACAGCAATATCGTTCGCATACGCCGGAGTCAGATTCGTGACCGTGAACGTCGTCAAATCCATGCGCCCCAAACCAGGCACAGCACCAGAAGGAAACACGTTAGCCGGATCGCTGGTCACCTCAGAATACTGAGCCGGGATGCTGGAATTGCCATACCACACAAACTGACCCTGACCCTCAAAACACCGGACAGGCTCATTGGTCGGAATGATCGCACCCAAGGTGAGATCGCCGTTAGCGTCGGGCTGCGCCATCCGCACACCCTTATTCGTGCCAATGAAAACAAAACCCAGGTACTCCTCGATCTCGTACCCGATCTCACCGTCAGGAAGTTTCGCTGCAACGATGCACGGGTTCAAGCCGCTGCCGTCGTCCTTGATCGTGACCTTATGAACAACATACTTATCCCCGATACCACCTAGCAGGTAGATGGCTTGCGGCCCAGCGCACGCGCTGTTCCAACGAAAATCACTTTCCGGGTGCGTAAACACCGTCGTCTTATTGTTCCCCGTCTCAATGCTCTCCAGCACATTCCCGTTACCACACAGTAAGTAATCTTTCTCCCACGCAATAAAATTAGCGTTCGCTAACTGCTGGTTGTAATACTGCGTAGCACTAGCCGTAGGACTGTCCAGCGTGTAGATGTAGCCGTTATTGTTCAACGCCAACACAGTCGCCCCGTCGTCAGCGACGTCGATGATCGTGTTCGACCCCATCGCCACCGACGCTGTAAGCGTGTCAAAGTCCTCATACCAATACGAGTAATTCTCATTCACGACAACGAGATAGCCGCCATGCAAAGTCAAGAACACGCCATCGCTGTTCGTGATCTCCTTGAACTGCTCAGTCTCCGGCAGCAAATCCAGCCGCCACTTAGTCCACGGATCAATACCAAACGAATCCTCAAACCGCGAATCAATCGCGTCCTCACGATCCATGTTCGACTGCCCAGCACCCGAGTGCCACGCATACGTCTGCTGCCGCCACACATTCTGAGGCAGAAGTAGAAGGTCACGCTGATCGGTGGTGTTCCGCTGCTGCAACACATCCACCGCACGCTGCGCGTAACGATTCGACGCAGTATCAATCGGGTAAATCTTGCCGTTGATAGCAACCAGCGAACCACCAATGTTCGCTACGGGTGGTGAGGTAGCGCCAGGTTCACCACCCAGGTACGGCTCATCAAACTGGCGAGTGATCTGAGTAGTCACTAATGACCCCTAAAGATCGGAACCCTCGTGACCAAACGAGTCATCTCATCCCGAATCCTACGCTGATACTCACGATCCAACTGGGCAGCGATAGCCGTATTACCAGACACCGGAACTTCCTCCGGCCTACGCGAATCACCCTGCATCGTGATCTGCGTGCGCCTCGACTCCGTAGTACGCAGCAACGCGACCGCTGCACCCAACGCAGGAATATCCAGCATCGTCTCCGACAACCCACAATCCGCTATCGGGTCATCAGCCAGCGACGTAGCCAAAGTGAACGGTGCCTTATAAGTGAACTCGATCTCCGTCCCCGAAGGGATAGCGAGCAGAAGCCTCACACGATTCTGCTCAGTCGAATACATCCAACGGTAATACCTAGGTGATAACTCGCTCCAAGTGTCATCCGTGCCAGGCCAACGCCACCGGACACGCAGCAGATTTATCATGTCCTGCGCTGCCGTAGGAACGTCATATGTCTGATACGTCGAATCGACAGCAGCGACCCAAGTACCAATCTTGTACAACCCATTCTCAGGGCTCGACAACCGCCGCAACTCATCATTCAACGCATTGAACGCATACCAATCAGTCATGCGCGGCTTCACATACACCATGTCACCAGCAGCGACAGCGTTCTGCGGAGAACCGTCATAACCTGGAATAACGAACACCGTATTGTCGGTTGAGTACACGCCCTTCACGAACCACACATTCAACCCGCTCGACAGCAGCATCCCCTTCTGGATGCCCTCAACACCCATCTCCAACTGGATACTCGTCTGCCCAGCAGAAGCGGAAGTCTGGATAAGGTTCACGTTCTCCGTCATGGAGCCGTAAACCATGCGGCGAACATCATGCACAAGATCAGAGAAAGTTGTCACTACATGCCCCCAAGGAACAACGCAGTCGGAGTCGGATCAGTAGCGACAGTCCCCCAGCGCACACCAGCAGTCTCACCGCTGTCAGCGATCAACGCCTGACCATCCGTACCCACCGCAACTCGTGACACCGTGTCACTAGCAGTAGCGACAATCAAATCACCCTTAGCATCCACGATGCTCTTAGCGATCTTCGCCGCTAAATCAGTCGTCAAATCCGTTACCTGCGACTGAGCAATCGTGATCGCGTCACCGCCACCAGAAGCGTGAGACGCAGCATGAGCAGTAGGAGCATCACCCGTGTACATCAAGTTCGCGGTATTCGTGATGCCGTGAACACTCGTGGTCGCGTTTTCGTGATCCGTCAGATCAGTAGCCAAAGCCTTAGCAGACAAATCGCTAGTCAGGTTCGTTACCTGAGACTGAGCCAAAGTCAGTTCATCGCTGCCACCAGACTCGTGGCTAGTCGCGTGAGCAGTAGGAGTACGCGCATCCGACAACCGCGAATCATCCGTGTAAACAAGATTCGCCGTATTACTAATCCCATGAACAGTCGTAGAAGCAAGTTCATGGTCGGACAAATCACTCGCTACCGCAGCAGCAGAACCAGCCGAGTCATAGTTAGAAGCCAAACTATCCGCGTAAGACTCAGCCGCCGTCTGAGCCGCTGAAGCCGAACCAGCCGGGTCAGCGCCCACATCCGCAGCAGAAGGCATGTTATGAACGTGATCCTGACGAGACGCACCCGTCGAAACGCCAGCAGCAGCAGTACCCAAATCCTGCGGAGTGTTATCACCCAGGTTCGCGGCCTCACCCGTAGGCCCACGAGGGATACTGAAATCCAACACCACATTCGACGTACTACCGCTATTCGTGACAGTCGCGTTCGACTCCGGCGCACCAGTCGTCACCGTGCCAATAGAAATCGCGGCAGGAACACCAGGATCACCAGACGGCCCCTGAGCGCCAGTAGCACCCGTAGAACCAGCAGGACCCTGCTCGCCACGCGGAATGTAGAAAGTCAAAGTGCGGTTCTGAGCGGTGCCACCCTCAACAACCTGAGCATCCCCACCAGGCGTAGTCGTGACCGTAGAAGCCACAGAAACCGTAGCCGCCTGACCATTCGTGCCAGGAGTACCAGGCTCACCCTGCGGCCCCTGCGGTCCAGCAGCAATGTTCTCAACCGCCGAGTTCAGCGTATTGACCGCCTCGATAACAAGATTGATGTCATCAGCAGGAGCGCCATCACCGGGGTCCTTATTCGGTGTAGGTAGATTCAAGTCAGCCATCTACGCTCCTAGTTATACGACGTATCGTAGTCTTCAGCGTACACATCACCCGTGTACACATTCCTCCAAGTGTAGCCAGCCGCTGTCAGAGCGTCGTACACAAACGTCCCCACATCAGTACGAAAATCCGTACCCCCATGAATATAGGTATGCACAGACGGGTCCTTGATGTCATCGCTCTCAAACGTCTGCTGCTCCACAACAGAACCATCCTCATACACGATGACGCTGTTCTGAGACGGCGGCGGCAGGAAAAACTGCCACAACGGGCTAACCCCCTCACCCACAGGGGTAAGGGGTCCCTGGGTTCCACGACCCAGCAACTGCACTTGAACAGTCACTTACGCTTCCTCCGCTTCACGGCAGCGTTATCGACAAGGTTCGGGTACGGGCGGCCAGCCGCCTTAGCCCGACGCTTAGCAGCAGCCTTCTGAGCAGCCGTAAGCGGCTTCGACTTCCGCTTCGGATTCGGCTTATCCCAAAACGCCTTCTTCACTCTCTTACCTTTCATCGCGTAAGACTTAGTGACAAACTGCTTACCAAGACTGTCAGGCATTGTTCCGCACGCGCTTGCCGTACACAGACTTCGGCTTGCCGTGATACTTCATTTCAGTCTTGCCCTTCTTACCGCTAGGCAAGATCATCTTCGTGGACTTCTTGTCGTTCGGAATCGAACAACCACACTTCATGCACATCAGCGCATACCAGGCTTACGACCGGGCTTACGCATCGCAGTATTACGCTGACGAGTAGCGTTCTTACGGCGAGGGGTAGGACCATTCTTCGGAGCAGCCTTACGCATACCAGGGCGGCTACCCATTCCACGACTCTTGTACATACCAGGCATTAGCAATCCCATGCTCGTAGTGACTTATTGATTCTGCTATTCGGATTTCTCGCTGTCTTAGCCGAGGTGTTGCGCTTCTTCATACCCTGCATACGGGCACAAAATGACTTCCTGCGAGCAGCGGCCTTGGGTGACTTCTTAGCCTGAGACTTCTTCACAGGCTTCTTCAGCCCAGGCTTACCGGGGTTCGCCCGGTTGTAAGAAGCACGGCCCTTAGCGTTCAAGCCCCCTTTAGGGTTCTTGCCCGCTTTCCGCTGCCACGCGGGAGACTTCGCTGCCATCCCTAGTTCCAAGCCTTCTTACCGCGCTGCGTCTTCCGTATCGCCTTACCCAAACCAGGCTTATCCCAGCGAGACTTAGCGTTCTCCACACTACGGCGACGCGCCACTGTCATACGACGGTTTGGCGGTTCACCAGCAGTCGGCTTCTTGTCAGCCAGTTTCGGCTTGGAGTACGCAGGCTTACGGGTACCAGACGACTTAGGCATCTTCTGGCGGCTGATCTCAACCCAGCGACCATTCACCTTGCGCTCACGCACACGGATCGGAGGGTTAGACATCAACATTCGAGTACGAGTCTCACCGCTCTTAGGGGCAGTTCGCTTCGGCTGAACGCGCTTACCGCCAGGTCCACGCTTCGACATCTTCGGCTTCTTATCTGCCACAACGACTCCTACTTCCCAGGCCGAACGGTAACCCACTTCGTACCGTCCCACTCTTGCAGTTTCTTGATCTTGCCAACCTGCTCGCGCCTACGCTCACCCTTACGGCGACCCGGCTCAGTAGTAGTGGCCTTGCCTTGCCTAGACCTCAACTGCTGCAAGCGAGCCTTACGGCTCTGGTTGTACTTAGAAGCAATGTTGCGAGCCGCCTGCTCCCTAGTCATCGTAGGTTTCCGCGTACCGCCAGCGCCTTCCTGCCGCCGCGACGGAGAAACACGACTCGTAGGAATACTGGCAGCACGACCGCCGCCAGAGCCAGCGCCACGACTGCCGCCGCTAGCGTTACGACGAGCCGCAGCAGCCTGCGCCTTTGTCATGCCACCACCAGTAGTCGTCTTACGCGACCCACGAGCAGCGACACGCTTACCACGCACATACGTCGCTGTCTTACCAGAAGCAAGAGTCACAGTACCCGTGATCGGCTTGCCGTCCTTACCCACAACGATGCCGCCCTTGGCGCGAGAGCCAGTACGCTCACTAGCCTTCTTCCAAGTAGTGTCACGGATGTCGATGGTCTTCATCGCTTGCTTGGCTTCTTTCTTGCCAACCGTGCGCTTACCAGCCTTGCCGACGCGACGACCGCGAGCGACCTGCTTCTGAGTGAGGTTACGGGTCTTGCCCTTGTAGCGGCCTGACCGCTTGATCTCAGCCATGACTACTTCTTCTTCTTGGAGAAGCGAGCGTAGCGAGTTGGCCCACCCGACGGACGCATCGCCTTCGGCTGCCCACCAGGAGTCAGCACAACAGAAGACCCACGGTTCGTGTACGAAGTAGCAGGCTTCTTGTACTTGGTGTTGTACTGGTATCCCATCCGCAACTTCTTGCTCTCTGCCTTATTAGCAGGAGCCTTCTGCGAACGGTTCGGCGGTTCACTCTTAGGCTTCTTAGGAGTCGATGTCTTACGAACGACACCCTTCTTCCAGGTGCCAGACTTAGCGTCGTACACGTTGTACGAACGGCCACCCTTACCAATACGGATGGTGCCGTCCTTCACACCCAGGTTATCGCCACGAGTCTGTGCGCTGCTGCGCTTCGTCTTACCAGCACGAGTGCTGGACTTCTTCAAGTACTGTCCCCGGTCAGCGACAATCTTCGCTTTCGGATTCAGCCTCTTGTTTTTCTTCTCAGCCATGACTATTTCTTCTTTCGCTGAACGCGGCGCTTCTCACTCATGGCGATAGCGACGGCTTGCTTACGGCTTTTCACCACAGGCCCCTTCTTAGAGCCGCTATGCAACTTGCCACGCTTGTACTCACGCATGACAGTAGCGACCTTCTTAGCGCCCCTGGGTTTCTTGTTCACGGTCCTCCTCGTGACACGGTGTCACAAATGAGTGGTGCCCCCTCCCCGGTAGTGGACAGGGAGGGGGCCAACTCACTAGGACTTCAGACCAGTATCCGTCTTGATGTGGAGCAGCGCTTCCGCACGGAAGATCGAGTACCCGACCAAGTGGTACCAGCCTACCGAGGCGAAACGACGCAACTTGTCCACAACCGGGGACACCACGGTCTTCGGGTTAGCGCCGAAGCCAGGAGCGGAGGAGAACGCCTTAGCGAGCGCCTCAGCACCCATCAGGTAACCCTGACCCTGGTTGGTGAGGTGGTTGTTCACGATGATGCGAACACCCTCGTAAGTGCCGATCTCACCCATGAAGATGCTGTTACCAGCGGCACCCTCGTTGCGGCCCACGGTGTAGCGCCATCCGGTGTCCGTGGACTCCGACTTCAGGTGCTGCGCCTGGTACGGGGAAACGACAGCGACGTAAGAGCCACCCATCATCGGACGCACGTTAGCGGCCTGGAGACGAGCGACACCCTCACGAAGCAGCGCACCCGTCAGGTACGAGCCGCTACCCGAGCCGATGGAACCGACCGTCGCGGTGGTCGCATCGTCGTAGGTCACCGAGGCCGAATCCAGGGCAACACGAGCGAGCGTGTCGATGGACAGACCAGCGTTGTAACCCACGCGCTCAGCGATCAACGGGTCCATAGCGATCATGGAGGTTCCGCGGATCAGGGCGGTGTTGGTGACAGCGGTGCCGTACTCACGCATGGACACGGTAAGCGCCTTGCTGGAGAGAGTCACCGAGTCAATGTCGATGTTCTCCAAAAGCGGTGAGGTCTGCTCGCTGATGTCATCAACGAACGAGAACCGGACGCTGCCGCCACGGTGAGTGGTGTTGGCTGCACGCACGGTAGCGAATTGATCGAAGATCAGTTCCGGGCGCAGAGCCGGGTAAACAGCAAGGTCGTAAGCCTTCGTTACGAACTGGCTGCCCAGGGTAACGTCCACGACCGGGGCCGGGGCGTTGATGGACAAAGGACCCGCAGCGGTGACAATTTCACCGGGCGAGTACATCGGGCTGGTTGCTGGCCCGTTCTGATTGGCTCCGGGGGAGCCGGTACCTGCTGGCATTGGATTCTTCCTTTACTGCTCGATGCTTGTTGGTATTCCGAACGATCGAGCAACGTCCAACATTGCTTCTATGCCGCCTTCTTCCATCGCTGCCTCTAGCCGTGACAATGCTGCTTCCTCGGTCACACCCTCGTAAGCGGCACCAGCACTAGCAGACATGACCCTCTGCTGAGCGGAAGCATCTGCTTCCATCGTCGGGTCAGCGGCCTGTTGAGGCTGCTCCGTTTGCAAGAACCCTGCGTCTAAAGCGGCCTGCCGGATCGCTTCTGCTGTCATCTCACCCTCGTATCCCTTGATGAAGTAACTCATCTTCGGATCATCGGTGGCGATCCCAGCCTCAGCGAAAGCGACTTTGCGCCTTAGTTCGTTGAGTTCCCTCTCCAACTGCTTCGCACGATTCGCTGCCTTCCGCAGCCCCTTCGGGGTTTGGTCTTCAGCGTCCTGTTCGATGTCGTCCAAGAGTTCGTCGGCATCTGTGTAATTGTCAGACATTGCTCATCCCTTCACCTACACACACCTGATCGGGAGAATCAGATGGAGGTTAGATTGAGTTCGTGACACGGTGTCACAAACATGGTTGATTGATAGCCACATACACAGCAGAAGCAGGCCAGTACTCCTACCGGAACAAACACCTTCGCCAGCACGCCCACCTCTCGGTAGGGCCAACGTCAGGCACTACGAGAAGTATAAGCACACTTACCGCTATGGCAAGAAACTGGGTCAGCGTGTCTCAGCCGTACCAGCACCCGTGACGCCACCCGTGGTACCAGCGATAGCGCCACCACCACCGAAGCGTCCCGTGCGTGCGCGAGCGGCACGCTCGATGTCACGAAGAGCCTGCTCGTCCTGGCCGAACGTGCCAGAGATCAACTGCTCCGTACTCACAACATCCCCACGGCCCCTTGTGAGGCCCATAGAGCGGCTAACTCGACCGAACCCTGTACGGGCTTCCTCCTGGCTAATTCCCAGTTCCTGAAGGTTCTCAGCGCCGTAAACATCCATCCCTACGCCCTGACGCGCAGCCTCAACACCAATCAGGCTTGTGGCGTATTGCTTCTCCAGTAGCGGCGTAGCCCGATCCGGGTCCAAGAAGTAGGCAGTCATACCGCCCTCATCGATGCCATAGAAATCCCGGAACGTGCCTTTCACCTCATCCGGTGCCTCGATAGAAGCGGCAGAAGCCAAAATCACACGGTCATTCAATTCAGAAGCCGACACCTCGTTCGTCAGCAGGTCAGTCACAGACCCCATCAACATGCCCTCGGGCAGGCCGTAACGTCGCTCCAAACCAGCAGCGGTCTTCTCGTAGTCGATGTACTCGCTCTCGCTGATAGCACGACCTTTCTCCGCAAGAGCCTGCATCGCAGGGAACCTCTGCTTGTACTCATCCGTCGTGCGAATCAGCACCATGATCGCGTCAGGCTCGTAACCTTCCTTGATGAAACCAACCACACGGTTGTACAGGCTCATCAACCCAAAGTCACCCAGGGCAGCCTTCATGGTTGCTATGGCGTTCTGCTGACGCTTAGCCTCATCAGCCGCCCGAACCTGGGCCTCGTAAGACTGCTGCTCACGCATACGGCGAGTCTCGTAGTCATCGTCATACGACGGAACATTGGAAGCGGAAGCCTCAACACGATCTAATTCAGAACTAAACTGGTCGATGATCTGCTGCGCCTGAGCAGCCTCGGGAAGCCCAGCGTCAATAATCCGCTGATGCTCCTCAATCGACTGATACAGACTTTCTACATACTGCTCGCTCATATCAGCCGCCCATCAATCCGAACATCTGCATAACCTTCCCAGTCACAGATGTCACCTCATTCTGCGCCTTACTTGTGTTCTCCCAACGAGGGTCCTGCCGGAGTTTCTTCTGGAAGTCCCACAAACCCATCGGAGCGAAATCGCCGCTGTCATTCATGCCACCCAAAGCGGAGCGAATGTACGGATCATCCAGGGTGATCTGGTTCGGGTCCAACTCCAACTCCTGCGCCATAGTATTGATATACGGAGACGCAAGGTCATACACGTTCATGCCCTGCCTAATCTTGTCCTGATACACCGGGAACAAAGTCGCTGCCTGCTCCCGAACATCACGCTCCCAATCCTCCTGCGAAGACATGCCAGATAAGACGCTACGGGCAGCAGACTCATACCAATTATTAGCGAACGAGATGCCATTAGCCCTAGCCAGATTACGCAACTCAAACGACAAATCCCCAGCATCGCCCGTCATCTGGGCCATACCGCGATCATCACGCACGAACGAGATTTCCTCGCTCAACGCCTGAGCCAGCAGCGACCGTCGAGTCGTCTGGTTCCAGCCCTCGTAAATGTAGCGCCGCGCTAGAGCGTTGATCTCCTCCTCAGTAACATCAGCACCCATCTGCGCGGCAGAGATACGGACAGCGTTCCGGGCTTCCTCCAAAGAGGTTTCCCAGTCAGCGCCACCTGTCTGCTCCTTCGCCCACGCGACACGCGCATACTGGTCATTCTCCTGATACCAGTCGCTGTTCCTGACAGAAGCATCCAACCGGGCAGGAGTCCACTCCTCATCCAGAGCCTGCTCAAACAGCGCCTGCAACTCAGGCACCCCATAAATGATCCCCACCGCTGCCTGATACTGAGCCGCTAACTCCTCACGAGACAACTGATCCTTGTCAGGGATGAAATCAAAGTTCTCATCCACATAGTTGCCTTCTTCAGCGGCACGGCGAGCCAGACGACGCTGCTTCCGTGACACCGTGTCACGATCTTGTTCTGCCATTAGACCCTCGCCTGCAATGAGTTGATGAACGTATCCAGCAAAGTCGTAGCCGCCTGGTACTCAGCAGCACCCTCCATGCCCTGCGCGTACTCCTCCGCGAACGTAGAAGGGTTGAACCCGCCGCTCGTCATTGTCTCAGTCTCAACCTTTGATTGAGCGATTCCCTGCGGAGTGGTGGTGCTAGTTGCCTTGGTCACCGTTGGGCTGCGCTTCTCAGCAGCGTTCAGAGCCTTGAGAAAGTTCTCCTGCTCAAAATTAGTTGCATCCCTACCTAGGTAATCCGACAGGGCGTTCTTCAACAATCCACGGGCAGTACCAGGGTCGCTGAGGTTCACCGACTCCGTGACCTGCTTAGTGGTCACCGGGCCACGATAGACACCACCACCGCCACCGCCTCCACCAGCGCCCCCACCGCCAGCGCCATTCTTCTCCAGATCCTCGACAACCATGTTGAACGCATCAACCGGGGTAATGTTCTTATTCGCATACGCCTTTGCATTAGCGGATATGTTGATTGCGCGTTCCCAAATACCATCCAGCCACGACGGGTCCCAATCCGACCCACCCCAGTAACGGTCAGCCGTGGCACGCAACTGCTCCTTAGCCGCTGGAGCAAGCGTCTCCAGCATGTAGCGAGCATCAGCGATAGGAACCAACTGCTCAACCTGAGTCGGCTTCTTCACATTCGTCTTGTACGGGAACCCAGGCCACCGCTCCGCCTCAACCTGGCCCATATACACAAGCCGCTGATTACCCGTCGCAGGCCCAACAATGGGAGCGTTCACGTTCAACCGCTGCGCCGCAGGAGTGCCCTGCGGATACAGATTCATAGGCGACAAGCCTTGAGCCGACGACAACGACGGCAAAGTTGTCTCAGGAGCCATCTCAGACATTGCTACCCTCCGGTGTTTGCTCGTATACAGTAGCGAACTGAACGCCCGTGTTCTGAGGATCATCGTCCCCATTCAGGAAACGGTTAGAGAAACTGCCCCACCCATCAAACTTATTGATGAGCAGTTGCCTGAACTGATCCCAGTAAGCACGGATGTTCTCGTTGTCGCTGTGATTGATCCCATTAGGTGAAACAGCGAGCGCGTTCATAACCTCATTACGGCCCTGCAAGTACATGCTCGCCGCTTGCCAAACCTGGCTCTCCTGGTTGTCAGCAACAAACTGTTCATTGCTGAGAGCCTGCCGGATCACCCGGATAGCGTTCTGCGTCCTAGTAGAGCCAAAATCCTCATAGTCAGTAGCCCAACCCTCATACAACGGATTGTTTTTCATCTCCTGAATCGTGGCGTTCTTCATCTCTTTCAAGTCCTCCGCACCCCTCTGGCGGTACGAAGTTAGACCACGCTGCTGCAACAAAGCATCCAAGTAATCCATGCGAGAGATGTATTCAGTCCAACCCGAGTTTTTCTGCGATTCCAGCCACGCCTGATCCGGTGTCTGCAATTCACGGAAGTAATCAGTCACACCAGGAATCTGATTAGAGAATTGCCACGCATACGCGCTACCGTCATACAGCGAGTTCGGGTCATCCGTCACCAGCATCGACAGCACACTTAGGTTCCCGGTCTGAGCCAACTCCGGTGCCACAGATCGCATCAAATCACCGTACTTACGGGCAGCACGCACACTATCCACGCGAGCAGGCATACCAGCAACATTCTTACTTGTAGAGAAGTCACCCACCATCATCAGCAGGTTCCCGAACGCCTGATTAGCCATCCGGCTACCCTCCAGGCCGTACTCTCGGTCATACGCACGAATCGCATCCGTAAGCGGCTGCAAGTTTGACTCGTACTGCGGAGGTGTAAACGCGAACACGTTACCCAAGATACGCAGCCAGTAGAAACGGTTGGTCTTGTCCTGAATCTCATCCGCTGTCGGCATCTCATCCCGATACCCACCCAAATACTGAGCGATCTCATTCCGGTACTGCATGTTGTAGTAGTAGGCGTACTGACGAGAGGAGCCTTCACCCTCAATCATCTGCTTCAACTTCTGCGCTACTGGGGGAAGGAACAAGTCGCTGGAGAACGCTTCCGCTGACAAACCACGGCCCTCACCGAAAACGTAAGACTTCCAAACATTCCACACATCCTCAGCGCCCTCATTACCCAACGCACTACGCAGAATCTCAGGAGCCTCAACACTCATGCCGAACCAACCGTGCTTCATCATCTCCGACACAGGAGCGACACCAATCGGTCCAGGACGCGGAACGAAAGCGAAACCGCTCTCCGGCATGATCGCGTTTAGGCTCGACTTACGAATCTTGATATTCAACATATTGTCGATACCAAAGTTCTCTTTCACCGCGTCAGGCATGAAGTCCAGCGGCAGCGCAAGCACAATGTTGCCTTCTTCATCCTCAATGTCGATCTTGTTCGGCGTGTTCCACACAGCCAAACCAATACCCAGCACAGACGGGTCACGCCACACCAGACGACCAAGCGTGGTAGTCGAGTTCTGGAACGCACTCACGAACGGGAACAAGTATTCGCCGCTGCGACCCAGCCGAGTACGCCGTTCAATCGTGTACAACCAATCTTTCGTGTCTTTCAACGCACGACGATGCGAAATGTTTTGCAATCGCTCAATCATGCGAGCAGGAATAACATCCGTATCCAACTGATCTTGCAGCGAGCGAACCAGCCCGGTCATCGTCTCCTCGTAACGGCGACCGTAGAACGGCACACGAACGAAAGCGTCTTCGGGAATGGTGCCCAGCCAGCGCATACCAAAAGCCGCAAACCTGCGCCATTGCTGACGCAACCCAAGGAACCCAACTTCCTCCGCGATGTTTCCTACGACAGGCTTCAGGTCATTCACAAAATTACCGGCCTCATCCTTCTGACCGATAAGCGTTTCCACAACTCTGCCTGTGAAGCCAGAACGACCAGTTGTTTCAGCGCCCATGCTGGTGCGGCGCACATACTCACGGAACTCAGCCGTAGGAGCCAACTGCTCCCACCGCTTGAACAACTCATCCACATACGCGACAGTTGTCTCATAGTCGATTGGCGCTATCGAATCCACGCCCTTCTTCGGAATCTCAGCCTTCGTCACGAACGCAGCGATCTCGCGCCCGTTCTTCGTTCCCCGCAGGAACTTCACAACTTCTTCCGGCGTAGAACCAGCGACAATCATGCCGCCCACTTCGCTGTTCTTGAACTGTCGAACAGCAGTAGCAACACCCTCAAAGTACTCCGGCCCCTGATCCGGATTCACATTGACGTAGTACCGCATCTGCTTCTGCCGCAACACACCACCAAGCGCGTCGCCGCGCAGAGAAGCCATCGCCTGCTGCGTGTTATCCGCAGAAAGATTCATCAAAGCGATAGGTGAATACGGGCTGTTGCGTGAGAACGCCTGCTGGAACGTCTGACCATCCGCTACCTGCAACTCACCATCAAACACACGCCGCTTCGCTGTACCCTGCTGGCGGAACAAAGCCACCGCTTCCAGGTCAGAATCAAGCAAGCCACGCTGCGCCCGATACCACTCATCCATCTGCATAAAGAAACGCAACTGATCGACCAGACCCTCAATCTCCGGGCCAACCATCGGATCAGACTTCACGCCACGGATTCGACCGATCTGGTCGTTCATCGCATCTAACTTCGCCTGCCCTACCTCGATCTCCTTCGCAGGAGCGCCCGAGTTCTTCAACGCAGCCAACTCATCAGCAGCGTCATTCGCCTGATTCATGAAGAACGTCATCACTTCGTCCTTCGCCGCTGGCGACAACTCCGCTAACTCCTCACCAATACGAGCAACAGCAGCGACATTGTTAGCAATGTTCTCGTCTTGCTTAGCGATCTGAACCGCTTTCCACTTCATAAACTTCTTAGGCATGATCGGTGCCGCGCCAGTCCGTTGCGCCTCACGCAACGCCACCGTCGCATCCTCAATCGCGCCCTTCGTCCCCGACAAGCCACCCAGGTTCCGGCGAACCCAAGCATTACGAATCGAGAAAGCACCCTGATACGCGGCATCCTTCAACGGAGCCAGCGAAAACTGGAACGCTGTCGAACGAGCAAGACCCTCAAACGTGTTCCGCTGCGTGTAACCCAACCGCATCAACACCGCTGGCCGCCACAACTCATTGAAAAACTCGTAAGCAGCACCGGCACCCGTAGCCGTAGCCTGCCTAAACTCGTCACGCTTCTTTGTCCAACCCTGCTCATTCCACAACCGAGCACGCTTCTCAAACACCTTGAAGTTGAGCATGTAAGTGCCCTGCTGAAGATGAGTCTCCAGCCACGGGGAACGGTTGATGCTCTTATCAACATCGTCAATCCAGTAGCCCTCGTTACGGACACTCTCAACGATCTTGTCTCGCTTGCTCTTAGCGATACTCTTTACGTTATCTAGGTCAGACAGCGACAAGCCGTGCCACGCAGCGATGTCCCCCATGATTTCTTCCTCGATACGGTCCAGAGCCAACTTCGATGCCATATCTCCCTTCGTGGTGTCCTGAAGCGCATCCATGTACCGAGCGACCAACTGCTCTTTACGCTCAACACCACCAACAACAAAAGTCTCCGTAACAGCCTTACCGTTTTTGTCTTTCACCTCCTCCATTTGTCCAGTTGTCTTGTTTTTCTTCAACCGCGTGCGCGTAACAGTCTTTGTCTCACCGCTGTAAATGTTGATGTCATTCAGCGCAGCACGAACCTCACGAGTGGACTCCTGAGCGCCAATCGAACGAGTCGTCACAAACCCAGCAGGAGTTTCTTCTCCAAACCAGCGCCACAGATTCAACGCACGAGACAAACCGTTGTTACCGAAAACGTCTTTCTGCCACGGCTTCAACCGCTTCGCATTGCCCTCAGCGTCAATACGGCGAGCGCCACGAACAGCAGCAGCCTGATAAGCCTTCGTTGCACGCTTCTGTCGAGAAGTCTCAGCGCGGCGACCGAACCAGTTACCGCGAGAGAAACCAGCGTTCGATTCACGGAACGAACCAAACACCGGACCAAGGCCGCTAGTCTCTGTTTCCACAGCCTTTGTGAAGTACTTATCGCGGCGCATCATTTCCTTCACCGCAGTACGAGCAGCATCAGCCGTGTCAGCCGTGAAGTTCAACGGGTTCAGCGGATCAATCATCGCCTCATCAAGAGAGTCTGTGAACACCCACGTTTCATTCGCTGCATCCAGGCGAGCCTTCGACCGCTGAAACTCCGGCGTAGCCTGCAACTCAGACTTACTCAAACCACGAGCCTCTAGCGCCTTGATCGTCTCGTCATGCTGAGTCAAAGCAATATCAACATCACGCTCAGCCTTCTTCAACATTCGCTTCTTCGTAGCCGGATCAGAGGCGAACCGCTGCATATTGATCTGGCGGCGAGCATCACCAATCTCAATAGCCAAATCCGCACGCAACCGAAGCAAATCAGACTGAGCAGCAGAATCACCAACAGCAGCGCGAATAATCAACGCCGCCTCGTCATAGTTCTCCGCGTTATGCAACGCGCTAGCAATACCATCACGGTTCGTCGCATAACGGACAACACGGTGATTCATAATCTCGCTACGAGTCACCAGTTTCGTGCCATCCTCAGCCTTCTGGCTCACCCAGTTAGCAAACTGAGCCTCTGGCGCTAACCGCGAAATCTCATCCGCATTACCGCTAGCGATAGCAGGCCGCGCCTCATCCAGATTTGCGACAACCCGATCAATGTCTTTCTGCGTCTCAATGGGTCGATCCAGGTAACGCAACCGACCGACCTTCAGGAACTTTCCACCAAAGATCAATGGGTCAGCAAAAATAGTGAACGCTGCATCCAAGTTACCTGTAATGATCCGGCCAGCGGTGTTCTCGCTAAAAGCCGCCGTGCGCTGAGCCTCATCCGTAATATCAAAACCGGCTTGCTGAGCAGCGTTCTCCGAATCAATGTTTGACAGTAACGTCGAAAGAGCAGCACCCGGCAACGTCAAGAAATCCGTCGCCTGCATCTCCCCGCGCTTCATCCGGCCAGCAGCCGCCCCCATCGACGCGACAAAAACCTGCCCAGGAGAAACCTCACCGGCCTCCTCCCAGGTGAGCGTCCTAATGCCACCCGGCAAACCAGAAATACCAGCAGTTGTCAGTTGGCTAAGGCGGTCATAGCCCCAATCAACGCCACGCAGAAACCCGTCCCAAACAGACTCAATGCCTGTTTCTTTCTCATCTTCGTAATCGAACAAGCGAGACAGCCACGACTTAGCCGTATCCAGCACACCCTCGCTACGCAACTGATTCGGGTCAGACAAATACTGCTGAACAGGAGCCTGCCCCGCTGGGCTAACAAACTGCGAAGCAGGAACATTCATTCCAGCAAGACCACCACCAGCGCCCTGCATTACCGCAGGCTGATTAGCGGTCCCCGGCACAATACCTGGGGCAGCCATACCCATCTGCTGTTGGGCACCCATGTACGACCCAGGCATAACTGATTGAGTTGCCTGCTCAATGCCACCAGGAGTCGGGTAAATGCCGAAAGTGGAAGCATCAATGTTTGGGTCAGCCTCCGGGTAAGTGAACGACCAGTCGTCCCAGCCCTTACCGCTGATGTCCCTGTTCTGCGTCTTAGCCGCCATAAGAGTTCAATTCCCGAAGATCAACATTGGTCAAGTCTTTTATAAATTGGTTGCGTGTCTCGTCATCAGGCCACGGCACCAGCGACATCGAAATGACCGTCGGTGCGTTCTCCACGCCAAGAGCGTCCGTGAACGCTGCAAGGTTCCGCTCAAAAGGAACAGTCATCACGAACCCCGGATGTATCGAACAAGTGTGCGAACAGAATCAGGAGTCTCCGGCTGGCGAGCAATCGGCTCCAACAGCGGAAGCCACTTCTTCAACCGCTGCGTCTCCGTCAAGCGAGGATCGAAGTTAGTCAAAGCCTCCCGACCACGACCAGCGCCCTGCATCAAACCATCAGTAATCGGCTCCCCAGGACGCATCGTCGGAGTAGTCAAAGACGGAGTTTGATCCGGGTAGATCGGCAACTGCGTGTTTTGTGACACCGTGTCACGACTCTCAACACCACCAGCAGCAGGAGAACCAGCATCCATGTTGTAGTTCTGCATCATGTCCGTCCGGTTCGTGTACGCCTGCCCAGGAGTGCCTTGCCGCTTACCGCCACGACGACGAGGCATCAGACGGCTCCTCTCTCAACACCACGCATCGGTTGAACAGTCATCGCTGGGCGACGCAACTGACCAAGCATGTCACCCAAAGCAGCCATACCAGGCATCGCGTCACCACCAGGGATCGGAGACTGAGGCCCAGCCATCGCGCTTACCGTCGCGCCAGCCGCAGCCTGGTCAGGACTCATAGCAGCCTCCTGCTGCATAGCCTGTTCCTTCTCCTGCTGTTCCTCCAACGCTTCCTTTGTCACCTTATCCAGAGCCTCAGCCAACTCCATTTTGTCGTCTGAGATCAGTTTCATCAGTTTTGCCACAGTCACCGGAGGAATCTGACCAGCCGCCGCCTGCTGTTGCAGACCCGACATCAACGCCTGCTCCAACCCCTCTGCAATGATGGTGTCATGCTCAACTTCGGGGTTATCAATGTAGGGATCAAGGGTGGCGGCAGTCATCTTCGACATCGTTCCAAGACCCACACGCTGACCAATACCAATAATCAGGCTGTTGATGTCAGCGCCAGAAGCCGGGTACGACACGACATGCTCAGTTGTCTCAAATGTCTCCTTGGCGACATATGTGACCGGGCGGTTTGAGTTACCAGTACCCACAAAAATTGTGCGCTCTTTGCTGCCGTCCCACGCCTTCGACAACTCCATCGCAACTTTGTTCTCCTCCTGCAAGGAGTAAGCAAAGGTTTCCTGCGCTTCCGCTACCGGGTAGTCAATGACAGCGGAAAGAACAGCGTCACCTCGACGCCCTGTACGGATATTGCTACTGGACTCGCCGCCGAACTCGGCTGGGATACCAGCAGTGACCCGCTGATTTCGTTCCAACCTGTCGATAGTGGGGTTAGTGAGATACCCCGGCTGGGACTGAACTTCCCGGATGTCGCCTCCAGCGACGATATTGACCATTCCTGTACGACCATCATGGGGACCGTCAAGGAAACGACCAACCTCACCTGGACGACTAACCAGATATGTGTCAGGGAAGATTCCCTTTTCAACTGCGATCACCTCTAGCGCCATAAGTTTCGCCTGCTGGTAGTACATGCCAATCATGTTGTCGAACTGACCAGCCGCTGTGTCGAGAGTGATACGCATAGGAACAATCACCGGGCACAGGCCGTTGCTGCGGTTGGAGTACCGCTCCAGCGTCACGCCCTTCAACGTGTCCCCATTCACTTCCATGTCGTTCGTGGAGGTGTACGGGTCAGAAGTTTTGTACCCGGCAGCGACCAGATGCGTCGTCTCAGCGTCGATGTACTCAATCAGTAGGACGCTCGCGTCGTTTGGTTGGTTGTAGTCACCCGTCAGGGCATACAGACGGTCACCGTATCCGTTCGCTCGCATCCAGCCCACCGAACGGCGGTACGCAAAAATGCAGTCATTTGGGGTTACCTGACCGGGGATCACATCGGTCGAGGGCAGCGTCTCCAACGGGTGCCGGATATGCCAGGTCGGGCGGTCCTTCTTGCTGTTCCACCGCACCACCACAGGACTCATGCCATACGCGATCTGGTGCCTGCCGCGCTGCTTCATCTTCAACGGCACCCGGTCCTCTTGCCACCAGCCCGTCAAAGTACGCGCAGCGTTACTAGAGCGACGGTCATACTTCCTGACACCGGGACGCTCACTAGAGAACGTCACCGAAGGGGTGACGCTAGTGATTCGGCCAGCCATCTGATCCACGCCCTGCGCCAGCAGGTTTGGGATAGACGGAAGCGTGTTGTTCTCCATGTCGGGCAGCGGAACTTCCATCGTCCCGTTGTAGATCGACTGGATCATGTGCATCTTCTGATGCAGCGGCCCATAGAACTTCAGGCGCTGCTTATACAGAGCAATGACTTGCTCAACTGTCATGCGATACCCCTTCGGGCGTAGCCAAGCCAATTAGGACGGTTCAACTGATACAAACCTTCCCTACGAGGAGTGTAATGGTTCTCTACCGCTAACTTCCCGAACCATGTACTCATAATCAAATCTGTTGTGTCGTAGTCAGGGTACCGTGTTGCCTCATCAATCAAGTGTTGGCATCGGGTACGGGTAGTCATGTCTCCCCACGGGATACGCACCATCCCCTGCCGGAACAAGTCACCAATCGACTCCAGGCCGTACTTTGGGTCTTGTTTGTTCACGCTTGTTGTGTGCGGCACGAACGACACGCCAGTCATCGCTGACCACTTCTGAACATGCGGCTGCGACAGCAGCCACCGCTGGGCAGCGTTCACCTCAACCACTACATGAGAGATCGGAATGTCCAGGTCCACCGAATCCCAATACATCTCGTGGATCAGGCCAGACCACTCAAACGTGTTCAGGTCCAGCGACAGGAACTGCTCGGGGTTCATGCGGCGCTTATGCAAATCCACGATGTAACGGTTTGTGGACTCAGGGTCGTACAGCCACCAGATCACACCCCACCACTCCGTAGGCGACGGGTCTACCGTGATGAACGACCAAGCGTCATTGTCGATCAAATGCGCCGGAGGGTCCAGGAACACCCTGTCCTTGTCTAAGCACCCCGGGGCGGGGTAGCCCTCCGCGTCTGTGCCGCCCGTGATCCACGCCGGATCGACCAGGCCACCCACAACGTCGCCGTCTTCCTGCTGGTACATGATGGCGAACGAGCGAGGGTTGTTGTGCTTCAGCGTCTCCAAGTGGTGCCACGACAGGCGGTGAGGATCGAGGAGGCATCCCTTGGGCCACGGCTCTACATCATCGTGGTCACCCGTACACAGTTCCTCATCGTGGGCGCGATAAATGATGTGCCGATACTTTGGCTGCTCCTGCATGTTCTTCTTGTCCAGGCAGTAGCGGTACAGGTCATCGTGGGCGATCCGCTGTCCCTGCAACACCAGCGTCCCACCCGGCTCCAAGCGCGTCTCAGCCTCTGCGTCCCACCACTCACGAATCAGATCCTTCGATTCGATTGTTTTCGTGTTCTTGCGGTCCACCAAGTCGTCCCACAGAACGAAATCAAAGCGGCCACCAAGAAAGCCGCTGTCTTGGCCCCACGCGGAGACGGTTGGTTCCTTGTCGTCCAGTTGAACTCCGTCGAGTTGCCGTACCACCAGGGCTTCCGCACGCCATAGGTCCGTGCGGCCTTCCGGCTTGAACGCCCCAAAATCGTCTTGCAGGCAGGCTTCGGCATCGAAAGCGATACCCCTCTCCAAATCGTCAGCAGCGGCTTTCAGCGGCGCGTCACGTTCCAAGGCTCTCTTGATGCGTCCGACGTACATTCGGGCCTGACGTTCCGTCCTAGAGCCGATCTGGATACGAATACGACGGTTCCTGGCTACCAGCCAACAAGGAATGTCATTAGTGAACAGAGTGGACTTACCCGAACCGGGAGGTTCGTTCATCACAATGTATTCGCGTTCGTCCGACTCCACGCTCCGAAGCACCTCGTAAGCGGCTCTTTCCTGCCACGGGCTGCTCTTACGACCGAAGTACCTGAGCCGGAAATAGGCGAAGTCCTCCAGGGACCGCTGAGCCTCCACCGACAGCGGCTGGCTAACGAGGTTCCCAGCGACCATGCTGATGCCCAGCAGACTCGCTGCCTCCAGGCCACCACTCGACGGGTCACCGCGCTCAAACCTGTACGCCGTGGAAGGGCTGATCCTCGCCCGTTTCGCGGCAGCATCCACACCGATACCCTCATTCCGGGCATCGAAGTACCGCTCCCAACGGTTCAGATCAACTTTCCTCACGCGATCTCCTCCAACGGGTCCAGGGCTTGTGACACGGTGTCACGATCAGGCACAAGCACCTTCCCCTGGCGACCAGCAGCGAGAATAGCGTCCCAATCCGGGGCTACTCGTCGTCGATCATCAGGCGAGACAGAACCATCGACGCGATCTCGTCCACCGATGCCTCCGACACCGCCGCTTTGTGGCGCAGCGCCGCCTCCACCTCCGGGTCCAACATCAACGTAACCATCCAACTCCACCTCCAACGCTCTCTCCACAAGCGAAGCCAACGTCACACCTCGCTGACGAGCAGCCGACCGCAGGGCCACGACCAGGCTGGCATCCAGCAACACACTCAGTTGCAGCCGATCCGACCGCGACCGCGTGCTATTGCTATCCACGAACCTAGTTTTACCAGTAATTACCAGTAATTACCAGTAATCCTTACCAGTAACAGTCCCAAACAAACCCCATATGACCCATATTTAGGGAGCGCATGAGTATATGTATAGGGGGGAGGGGGCCTCGGCATGACCCCGGTCAAACTTCGCTGCGCGTGAGGGAATCGAGGCGTGACACGGTGTCACAGTCAGAAGGGAGACACCCGACCCCTAGTCGGTTTCGGTGGGTGGGGGGGTGGGGGTGCCGGGTGGTCGGTTCACCTATGGATGGCCCCTGCCCGGTTGCTTGCCGCTATGACTGGCAGGCCGGGGCTGGCGGTCGAGGTTGTGACACGGTGTCACGAATTGGGAGGGGGTATTCACTTTCGGGATGGCATGGTGTAGGGTGGTGGTATCACCACGGGATAGGCCCGGGTGAACGACACGGGAAGGCAGTCATCATGACCGCGAACACTCGCAAGGCCAGCACCACCAAGCGCACCACCAAGGCCAGCACCAAGGCCAAGGCCACCAAGGCCAGCACCAAGCCCGACCCCTACGCCAAGGTAGTCGAGGTCGAGGACACCTCCGCCGCCATCGTCTATTCGCTGATGACCGCTGAGACGGACTACCAAGGCAAGGTGGCAAGCCTTGGCCCGGTTATCGCCAAGCGGCTAGCGGGTGGCGAGACTAACGCCGCTATCGCCCGGGAGGTGGTCGCACTCGCCAAGGCCCAAGGCCAGACGATCAAGCAGAACACTGCGGCTCAGCGCGTGCGCCGCTACGGCATGATCGGTGAAGCCATCCTCAAGGCTGATGCCAAGGCTGACGTATCCGAAGTGATCGAGAAGGCCAGCGCCAAGGCCCGGGGCAATTCGTCGGGCAAGGGTAAGGCCAAGGCCAGCGGCGCACCCAAGTCGGTCAGCACGCTGATCGAGGCTTTCAGCGGCACCGCCAAGGGCGTCACGGATCGAGTGATCGAGGACGGCACGCCCGATGAGCAAGATAAGTACCTCCTGGTGCTGATGGCCAGCGTGCGCCGGATGGAGGCGGCACGGAAGTCCGGAGTCGCCAAGGTCGAGGCGGCATAACTGCCAAGGCCCGAAGCCCCCTAGCCCCGAAAGGGGCTGGGGGGCTTTCGCTTGCCCGGCTAACGCGGCGCGGCTAACGCCGCCCGGATTTGGGTACGTTGTCGAGGCGGCACGAACCTACTTGGAGGACACGACTCGACCAGCCGGGGTTGTCGCTGTTGCCGATGTGGTGGTGGTGTTGTGACACGGTGTCACGGGGCTGTTGTGTGGTGCTGCCGACGTTGTTGTGGCGTGATGCCCCCATTGACTTACACCACGGGATACGGTAGGATAGGTAGTGATGGTTGAGGAATAACCAAGACCACACCCGGTTGTGACACGGTGTCACGACCAGAGTCCAAGCCCCAAGGAGGCAAAGACCATGCGTATCTACCTAAACCGTAAGCACCCCAGCGGCGTTTACCACTACGCCGACTGGAACAGATCGCTAACGATCAACTTCTACGCCCACTACCCCACCAAGGGCGTAATCAACTACCACGCCATGACGCTAGGCGGCTTCACCAGCGACGATCCGCCCACGCAACTAGACGCACTCCAGGCAGTCATCCGCTACACGCTGCCCGACGGTGAGGACATCTGACATGGCTGCGTTGATATTCGGTGCGCTGATCCTGCTCATCCCTAATGCGCTGTTCGCGCTGTGGATGGTGTGGTTCGACCTGTCCGATAACGGCACCATGACTGTCGCTGGTCGCCGTTACATCTCATTCACGTTCGGTTTCATCGCCGTCGTGTTGATCTCTGCCCTCGCTGGGCTAATCCATCTCATCAACTCGATTGGAGCCTGACCATGTTTGGAGACAGCATCGCTGCCCACGAATACAAGGTGTACGCCCGACTGCTGCGTAAGTGCGCGGAGTGTGGCCGTGTATTCGACCTGTCCAACGAGTCCGAGTCTGCCGAATGGCACTACGGCCACGATTGCGAGGTGTGACATGGCTAAGTGCATGATCTGTTTCACCGACCAGGAACACTTCGCTGACCATTGGGCCTACGAGTCGATGGACGTTTACCTCACCAGCCCAGCGAACCAGATCGTTGTGGGTGCGCTGTGGCGTGAGGCTAAGCGGCGCGGCGTAGAGCATGTGTTTCTCGCTGTGTGGCGGCGTAAGCGTGCCGAGAAACTGCGTCAGGCCACTCTGTCGCAGATCGACTGGCGCACCAAGGTATCTCGTCGGCCCAGCAAGGGTCGGCACCATGACTCGTGGAGCATCCGCGAGAAGTACGCACGGTGCGCGTGACACCGTGTCACAACTGAGAGAACAGGAGAACTGAGATGGCTAGATGCGAGGACTACCCGTGCTGTGGTCACACCGACGGACTCGGCTGCGACTACACGCCCGACTACTCCGCTATCCAAGCGCACTTGGGTTGCGAACACGAGGCAGGCTACTGCCAGATGGACGACAACGAGCCGACCTGTGATGTCTGCGGCGGCGAGCAAGAAGCCGCTAATGACGAGGGTGCTGGCTGGTGTGAGCATTGCGGCTGCTGCGCTGACCATTGCCAGAAGCAAATCGACTGCAACGTGGAGGTACTGACATGAGCATGACCAAAAAGCACTTCACGATGCTCGCTGACACCATCAACGAGGTCGTGAACGACCCCAACTCTGACCTGGCGACGCTGACGGCGCTCATCGCCCGACTCATCCCCAGGCTGGAGGAAATCAACCCATCATTCGACCGGGGCAGGTTCATCGAACACGCCCTACGCCGTGACACCGTGTCACAAACTGAAACAGGAGGTAACTGACATGACCGGATACATGGTCACCGTGTCCCAAGTGGATGCACCGGATGGACTGTCCTCGTGGTCGCTGAAGTACGACACGACAGACGAGCCGACCGTTGGACTGAAGCGGCTGCAAGAGGCTGTGGATGGGCGCGTGGAGTGCGTGTCCCTGAGTTGGGATGGGATGGGCAAACTCGATTCGTTCGACCTCGATGTGTGGGTGAACGAGGAGGGACTGCTGCACTCGCTACCGCAGAATCCTGCCGTGTCGCTGTTTGCGTCTTATCTCAGCGGTCAGTCACGGTTCCTGGTCGGCAACGCCATCATTACCGGGATGGACTACGACTCTGGTGAGACTGTGCCGCTGACCAAGGATCAGGCGGTGCATGTGATGGCGATGCTGGAAGCCGTGACGGAGTTGTCTGGTGGGTTCCTGGGTGATCCCGATGCCTGACACTCACCGCTGCCGTGACTGCGAGGCACTCATCACCCAGGAGTGGGATCTGTGCGAGGACTGCCACTCGCAATGGATCAACTGGCAGATGCAGATGGACGCTATGCGTGCCCGTCTCGCTGCCGCCGAACTCGATCCTGCCGATAGTTACTGGGAGACGACATGAATGAGTGCGTCGTGTGCGGCAACCCGACTACGCAGGGACCTGTGTGCTGGGATCTTCGCTGCGAGATGGAGCGTTACGGCGCTTCCGAGCGCGATCACACTCCCGACATCGCCGCCGCCCGTCCTTGCCCATGATGAGGTTGTCCCCCTCGTAAGGGTGTCCCTTGGGGCACTCTGTCCTCGCCCTCTCGTAGTGGCGTTGCCGCATGGTGTTCTCGCTAGCGGTGACTGCCTCTAGGTGGGCCGGGTTCACGCACCTACGGTGTATGCAATCTGGCCCACCAGGGCAGGACTCGTCGTCGCTGTGGCATGTGTGGTCTATCTGGTGGCCTTCGGGTATTGGCCCGTGGTGTACCTCGTATGACCATCTGTGCGCCATGACTTTGCGTTGTCCTGGGCTGGGTTGGAACTTTCCGTAGCCGTCTTGTGTCCCGTGTGGGCCTGTCCATAGCCAGCAGCCGTTGGCTTGTGGCTTTGCGAGGCGTTGGAAGCGTGCTAACTCTGCTCTGTTGGGCATGGCATGAGGTTAGCCTATTGACCTATGGGGAGAGGGTATGATAAGATGGGATAGTCCCCAACAAGAAAGGAGCCTCATGGCTGACAAGGTAGTACGCATCGACAACGGTGAGGAATTAGATCCGCAGGACGCAGCGATCCTGAATCCTGCCCCGATCCCTCCGCACCTACTAGATGCTGCCCTTGATGACCTTGCCGCGTCTCTCGGTAACCCCGAACCCGATTGGGAGGCGCTGAACGGGTGACAGACCGGGAGGGGGCGGTTGCCCCCCAGCCGTCCCCTCCCACACAACTGAATATGTGACACCGTGTCACAACTAACCACCACCTAATGAAACAGGAGAAACCAAGATGGAAACTGCAACAACGAACGGATTGGCCCTTAGCGACAGCATCCTCGGAGACTTCTCGTCGCACTTCCGCTGGAACGAGGAGAGTCGTCAGTACCAGATCAACCGTCAGATTGACCCTCGTGTGGAGCGTGAGGATTG
>Ga0209953_1000118_pt1 | contig 30973 bp, 29 predicted proteins | sample SalPonred_H2O_MG_FD_185713 | JGI IMG/M metagenome (GOLD analysis project Ga0209953, IMG submission 185713) | Salt pond water microbial communities from South San Francisco under conditions of wetland restoration - Salt Pond MetaG... | ecosystem: Environmental > Aquatic > Non-marine Saline and...
ACTGCTACAATTACTGCTACAAAAAATACATTTTAAATTGCAAAGATTACTAAACTTAATTTCTAACAGCTCTGGAATTTTTACAAAATCTTGTTTAACGTGTTTATGTGCATAATCCATTTTTAAGACTTGACGATAACTTTTAGATTTGTCTTTTTCTGCGTCCCAGCATCTCCAACAAGTAGGATGTTCGACATTTTCACGAAGACGTTGTCGTTGATCTACTAATTCATCATGATTAAAAAAGTTTAAGTCATTAAGAGGCTTATATTCAGCTCGCGGACAACTTCGCCACCAGCCGAAGCCAGTATCTATGCTATACATGTGCCATGGAAAAGCGCATAATTTATCTGTCATGTTGTATCGGATCCACACTTAAAAAATTGATGTTAATTTCCTTAGGTTGCTCTATTATCCATTCCACATAACTTGCAACTAAATCCATATCAAGACAAATTCTACCAGGATTATCATCTGATCTGTTTTCCATAGTACCGATACTTAGGTGTGTTACTTTTGGTTCATTACTCCATACACCGGCTATAGAAAACCCGTTACTCCACTCTTTTAGAGCAAGTTTTTCATAATGATATCTATTTGTTTTTCCTCGGCGTACATTATCAGTGGTACTGCCAATATTTATAATACGCTTATGTCCTTCATTTTGTTCAGACCAATAATGCCATAAATTGTGTGCAATTAATGTTTGTCTAAAAAAGAAGTTAGCATATAAATTAATAAAAATATCTGCATCTTCTACAAGTTCTACTATTTTCTTAATATTTCCGTCATCGTTGAAATCTACGCCAGTTTCTCTACTAAAGCATACGCATTCATGCCCCTTAGCTTCTAGCCTATCTACAATATATTTGCATAGGTCCTTGTTTCTGTTGCCGGTCATGGCTATTTTCATAACATTTCCTTTGAAATTATATTTTCTATATTCTGTTGTCTAGCATTATCAAGGTATTTAGTAATATTTATAAACTGGTTATACAAATCGTCAGATGTGTCTCGTAACATAAAATTATAAATATTATCTATTTTATCTAAATGTTTGCCAAATACACTTTTGTTTTCTAAATAAGTATTGTAAATTTTTTCTTTATATTCTTTTTTTAAATTATTCACACACAGATAGCTAGGTAACATAAGCGTGATATAATTAATTTTATCAGAAGTTTTTATTAGTTCTTTATGTATTAAATGTAATTGATGTATATTTAAATTTTGAACCGTTACATTAAATCTTAAATTAATGTTAGGTAATTTTGAAAACTTTTCTATATTAGTTACACACATTTCATAAGTAAAATCTTTACTACCTCTAATATAATCAAAAGTATCAGTTATACCGTCAATGCTAACAATAAGTTGTAAATCTGCTATTATGCTAGCTGCTGCAACTAACCAGTTAGGTACTATTGTTCCGTTTGTAACAATTAATAAAGTTATCCTATTAGCATTAGGTAATTTTAAAAAGGAAGATACAAGTCGTTCAGTTTCTGGCATAATAAGAGGCTCACCGCCTTTTAACTCAATAAAAACGTTTCCCTTAATTGTACTAATAAACTCTACTAATTTATCTATGTCAGCATTCTTAAGCTGGTATGCTTTATTATCATCTTTCTCTTCTATCAGATTTTCTGCAACTAAACCAGCATGATCTTTATACCATTGTGTGCTATTCCTAGGATTGCACATTCTGCATTTTAAATTACAAAAGTTACCCATACTAATGTCTATCATAAAGTCATCTGGTGCTACCATAGGAACAGCATCGTAATATTGGCGTTTACTTCTAATGCCTCTGTCTTCGTCTAATTTACACCTAAAGCAACTTTCAGGAAAGTTATTATTTTCTAGTTCATTAGCAATGTCTGTAAATTTTATAGCATCAAAGTTTTTATATTCTGTAATATGCTTTTGTCTAACTTTGTTACGAGCGCACGGTCTAGTATACCCCTGAGGGTCTATCCAAAATCCGTTTGTGCTTGCAAAGCATTTCATTACAATTTCCTTTTAGGAATTTTGCTATCGGCGCTACTTACACAATTAGGAGTTGAGCAAATCATAGGTTTATCAAATAGTTTAAATCCTGTTTCGATATTTCCAAGAGGCACATCGTGACAACTATAACTTCGTTTAATACTTCCGTCAGGTTCTCTAATAATAATACCTTGATATCCGCTATTACATTCCCAGCCGTTGAAGTTATTAAAGTTAAACGCATTAAATCGTTCAGCTTGGTCCATATACCATTTTTTGCCGTCTTTATCTTCAAACTCAACTTGCATGTTCCACGGAACACTAGCATCATTTTTTCCGTGTATACCTTTTGGTACCTGAAAGCTAGGCTTTGGTCTTTCTGCCCATTTGCGTTTTACGTCAGTATATCCTCGTTGCGGCATACCATTCCATAACGTTTTAAGCATTTCGTCAGTATAGCCATCTACAACTCGACTAGCTGTAGGGTCGCTTTGAGGCTTTAGTGTTACGTTTATGCCTTGCTCGTGAAAGAATAAGGCGTTCTCCCAGTCACGTTCAAACCAGTCTGGAACCATGACCATGTTAATAGTAACTTGTATATCGTGTTCTTGACACAGAATTAATTTGTTTGCAAAATCTTGCATCTTTTCTTTTGTAGTTAGGTGCTCTGTGTGCAGGCTTGCTGTTATACTTGCTCTGTGAAACGGTTTAACTGCTTCTACATATTCTTCAAACCATTTCATATTGCGAGAGCAGTTTGATGTCATATGAACACTAGTGTAATTAGTATTACCAACATCATCAGCTAAATGCTCCAAAATATCCAAGTAACCGGGGTGAAAAGTAGGCTCACCGCCAGATAAGCTAAAATGAAAGCTATTAAAACCGTTATCACGAGCTTGCCTCTTTATTTCGTCAATTGTTTTTAAACATAATTCTGTAGGTCTATGATCCTTACGATCGCTTCTTGCATAAGGCCAGCAGTAGCTACACTTGTAATTGCAGAAACGACCAAGTAACCAACTAACGGTGAATAAGTCTCTGTAAAGGAGTGTACGCTGGCCGACACGTACGATATCGTCAAACGGAATTTTAGTAAAATCGTAATTGGACCATTTTAAATCTTCAGACATAATTTATTGTAACACCTTACATATTTTTGTCAAGTTTATAGAAATGTTTAACTAAATTTCTAACACCTAATAATTTTCTATTATACTTTGCTACATGTATACAAGAGGTTTGTTCAAGATCTAATAGTGTACACATTTTATCATATGCGCCTTTGTATTTGTTATTAATGTAATCAGGAGAAAATTTATTCATTTGCCATATGCCAATTTGCATATTAGATTTTACCAAATGCTGATATTCATTTTGCTGACGTATGTAACCGTCTTCATAATTTGAAAATCTAAGTCCAGTTCTCATGTTTCCTAGCCCTATACCTTTGCTTAAACTAAAAGCAACTTCTTTTATAGCAGGACTTGAAAAATCAAAAGTTATATTATTACACGTTCCAAACCAAGCACAATCTAACAAAATAGGTATATTTTTTTCCTCTGCGTCCTTTATCATGGTATTATACATTTTTGAAATGCTTCCGTTTCCACTAAAGGGCAGGCTTACAATAACCCAGTCGTCTTGTTCTAACGGCACGTACTTATCATTTTGATCTAATGGCATTATTTTGACAGATCTGCGATGATAACCGTATTCTTTAGAAAATACTCTTAATCTTTGTTTACTATATCTCAAATACGCTTCATCAAATGCCTGTGTTGTTCCAACAGTAACATCTTTAAAATTAAATCTTTCTAAATTTTTTATCGTATTGTTTTCAGTTGATAAAATCCAATTAGAAAATAAATCAACGTATTCGTCGTAAACTTCAAAATAACCTGGCTGAGATAGCCATTCATTCCAGGGTGCTGCTGCTAAATTTATCTGAAATTGATAATCATAAAGGGCCGGGTGTTTTTCCGGTGTTATTAATTTCTGTTCTATATAATCATTTATTTGTAGAGTATAATTCATAAGGATATTTGTTACCTCTAATATTATCAAGTTCTGTTACATATCTTATAAGTTGATCATAATTACTGCTCCAGTCTTCGCTATTCATATATGTAAGCACATAGTTCATCTGTTCTTTATACTGAGTATTTTCTACTGTTTCTAAATGACTTTTTATCTTATGTGTAATTTTTTCTTTTGCGTATTTAGGCAAAACACGCATGTTGAGATGGTCAGGATCATATACTATATCAGGAGCAATATGAACTCCGTCATACCAAGATGCTTTGCCGATCTTTTTAAAATTTGAGTGCGCAATGTAATTATAAAATTCAGGTATATATTCTATGTTAAGAGCACTTACCGCAGTATTAACTCTTATGTTTATATGCTCAGTAGTGTTGTCTAAAATATTTAAAGAATCTACCATGTCTTGCCATTTACTAGGAAAGCGTATATAGTCATTAAGTTCATCCAGTCCGTCTAAACTACACCATAAATCTACTCGTTTAAATTCATTCCACAATTCAAAAACTTTATTAGGCAGTTTTGTTATATTAGTATTATACTTTATAAAAATATTTTTACTGTATCCTTTTTCTACTAACTGCTCTAAAAGCCTATAATGTTTTTTGTGTAGTAGAGGTTCGCCTCCTGCGAATTGTAACATTCTTAACTTATTACCGTTCTCTTCTAGATAATTCCAAAGTTCATCTAACTCGGGCCATTTGAGATTAGGCAAACTATGATGAGAGAATCCTGTATTTTTATACTTGTCAAGTATTGCTGTGTCTTCTAACCACTTGCTAGAACTGTTTGGATTACACATTACACATTTTAAATTACATAAATTACCTAGTCTTAGATCATAACTAACAATGTTATCTTCTACACTACCATCGGCGGCTGTGCTATTGATTAGTTCGTCGATATTAAAACGTTTTTGCCAATTTGCTAGTTCTCCAAGACGCTTACTATGCGTATCACCGTTTGCTTCTTTATCCCAGCAGGTAAAACAAATATCTGGTCGTTCTCCGTTTAGCATTGCCTGACGTAGTTTTCTGACGTGTTCGCTGTTCCAATATTCTTTTATGCCTTCTTTGTGTATTTTATATCTATGTTCAAACTCTTTCGAAACACAGCAAGGGCGCAATGTTCCTGTAGTGCTAGCAAACAGGTGTATCCAAGGTAATATACAAAATGTATTTTTACTTGACATATTCTTTTATGATCTCATATAATTCTGGAGCAACATCTTTAAAATTCTCATTTCTTATATTATCCAAACGCATTGTATATTTCCAAAATTTGTCTAATTCGTCACTCCAATCTTCGGCTATCATCATATCATAATAAGATTCTAGTATCTTTTTACTGGCTTTTTTATAAGCATCTTTCATAGTTTCGTCTAAATTAGCAGTCATTAGATAATTATCTAACCAAATATAATATTCATTGTATTTTGTTTTTACAAAATCTTTTGCTTCTTTAGGTAATATTTTAGTATTAAGAAATCTAGGATTATGCAAAGGATGAGGATTGAGTATCGGCTTGCTTGTATTAACACCAATTTTTTTAAAATTTTGCTGTATAATCCATTTCATAAAGTCGGGCAAATAAGCAACATTATAAACTTGAATAGTGCAAGCTATCCAGGCTCTAATATCGCCAGGGGAGTTGTCTATTTTGTGTAAGTTTTCAGCGAGCTTTTGAAAATTACTAGGATTTCTGATATAGTCATTTAAATCTCCTACTGCATCTATACTAATACCTAGTTGCACTCTTTTAAATTTAGGCCAAATATCCCATGCACGTTTTGGAACATTAACTAGATTAGTATTATATTCAACAATTATATCTTTTGCATAACCTAGATCTATGCATCGTTCTAATAGATCATAATGTTTATCTATTAACAACGGCTCGCCACCTACTGTGTGTATTTGCCTAATATTAGGAATATTTTTATCAATCTGTTGCCAAAATTCATCGCTATCAAACCAATTATAATCATCATATTTTACAATATATCGGTTTTTTTCGTTTTTTATTAGCTCTACTTTTCCATGGCTATCGTCAAAAGTCTCCTGTCCCCAAACTTTTACATGATCCTCATACCACTGATGGCTGTCTGTGGGTCCACACATTCTACATTTGAGATTACAAAAATTTCCAAACCTCAAATCATAATACATAACCGGTACTTCTTCAGTATTAATTGATCCGTCAGATTTTGTTATTGCCTTTGCTTTGTCAAAATTAAATCTATTATTCCATAATTCATTTTCATATTGTCTACGAGAATTAACACCGCTTGCATCTTCTCTATCACATCGTATACAAGCTTCATGATCAGTGCCTTTTAGCATACTTAAACGTACTTGTTTAGCTAGATCTGAATTCCTAGCTTCGTCTAAATTATCGTATTTTGCGTTGTAAGCGGTGCCGTCTTTTTTACGATGTATACCTTTAGATATACTAGTGTTTGCTTGACAGCAAATTCTGATATCGCCATTATTGCGCACTGCTTCGAAAATCCAAGGTAACGGACAAAATTTATTATTCATATATATGCACCCATGGTCCTTTTAAATATTCACATTTTACATCTTTTATTGCAGATAATACTTTCTTTCGTTTACGTTTTTTTTCAATATTAGAGTTTGGTAAGTTTAAAAATATGTGATCATAAGTAAATATATTTTCAAAAATTCTTGTTAAATTGTCAAAGTCTGACCCTACATCTATGACTATTAAATTATAGTGCATCTTTTCATTACGATAAGACTGAAATGAATTCAATATCACATTTACATTTGAATTTAATTTCGAATATCTGCGTTTCCATTTATCAAAATATTTAAAGTCTGTTAAATAGTGCTCGTCAAAGTTATCATAGGTAGTAATTCTTGAATTAATAAAAGTATCTTGCAATACCAATGTATAATCAAAGCATAAATGACCTATTTCTAATTTATCATGAAAATTAAAATATTTTTCATATTGCGAGTGTAGATAATCGTAATCTGCTCTCATACCGTTTAGTATATTGTAACTCATTTTAATATCTCATCAAATATTGGGAAGATATTTACAAATTTATCTTCCCAACCTCTTTGTTTATTAATTAAAGTCAGATACTCACGTGTTTCTGGTAGTCTAGCACTCCAGTCTTCTGCGTTCATAAAATTTATAATACCTTTAAATCTTTTTAAACCATAAGGTGCATTTAGGAATTCTTCTTTTGTAATGCCTGCTTCTTTAACTCCTGTAAATTTATCCCAATTATCTTCAATCCAAGGATAAAACTCATTTTCATACTTAGCTTGTATTTGCTGTTTGATGTGTGGCGGTAAAACTTTAACATTTAATTGAGGTGGCCAATATGCAAAGTGCATGTTAATTCCGCCGGCGCCAAATGGCCATTTGTTAATTTTTCGAAATCCCTGTTCTACTTTCCATTTTGTAAATTCAGGTATATAAGGAACATTTAATGCCATAAGTGTTGTAGCTGTAGTTATTTCTACATTGTCTGTTGTTTCGTCTAGTTGCCAAAATACTTCTTCTTGATGTTTCCATTTAGAAGGATAACGTATATAGTCATTTTGTTCACCGTAAGCATCTATACTATAATGTAATCTTACTCGTTTAAATTCAGCCCATATATCAAATAGATCATCGCGCCATTCTACAGCGTTTGAATTATATCTTAGTTCTATATTTTTTGCATATCCACGCTTAATACATTCTTCTAATAGTTCATAATGTTCGTCAATAATTAAACTTTCGCCGCCTGCAAAGTAGAGCTGGTACATATTAGGCACTTGATCCATAAGTTCGTTCCAGAACCGAGAGTTATTTTTGTGCCAATTATAACTTGCACCGTGATTACGTCCTTTATTATCCCAGCCGCTTGTGCCTTTAAGGTTTTCATTTTCTATTTTGGGATAGATATCTTTCCAATCCTTTATCCAACCACTGCTATCGTGCGGACTACACATAACACATGCAAGTTGACATTTTGTTCCCATTCGTAAGTCGATGTAGCGAATTTTAGTAGGTATACTCCCGTCTTCCTGTGTTTCAGAAATTAATTGCTCAAGGTCATATCTATTTCCCCAGTATTCAGTTTCCCAATTTCTTTTACTTAGGTGTCCAGATTCTTCTTCTTTATAGCATTTTAAACAACTAGGAGGCTTTTCTCCACGTAACATCATTTTCCTAACATTACGCATATACGAACTGTTCCAAGCTTCTTCTAAACTTGTGTGATTAAAATTTGCAGGAGTACCGTTGTCGTTTTTAACTACTCCTACTTCACCGCCGCCGATCTTTTTAGAGCTGTTTGGATCTTGTACACTACTAGCATTACTAGTGCAACAGGTTCTCATTTTACCATCAGGTCTACTACTTAAATGAAGCCAAGGCAAAGCACAAAATGTTTTAGAAATATTACTGGTCATACAATTACTTATGTTATTAAAACAGATTTAATGGATAAATTGATTGCTATTCTTAAAGCCTCTAAATTTATTCATTTGTATTGTGATCCTACTAAATCAAATTCTTGTGAACATTTCATTGCACACACTTTAAGTTTGCCATTTGAGCAACCTTTGGTTGACCAACTTTTTTCTATAGCTTCAAAAATACCTGTGTCAAAAACTTTTTCAAGTCCTACCTTTTTTGCATTAATAGAATCTTTACCGCCAGCCTTGTTTATAAATTTCCATATTTGTTCTACTTTAGGATCTTTGTGCCACCATTTATACATACGGCCGGCTGTCCAGCAACAGGGCAATGCTAGTCCTTCTGCACTTATATATAAACTACCTGTTGATTTAACCCTACAAGTAATTTCTGATACATCATAAAAATTGTCCATAGATCCGTATTTTTCTAATATTAAATCTCGTTTTTGTAATGCTTCGTTTTTTAAGCTTTCTTTTTTTGGTTCTTTTAAAAGTGTTGTTTTTTTACCTTTTCGATTAATTGCTTGATGTTCGTCTTTTTTCTCTGACGAGTGGCTAGTTATAAATCGAGCACTTTTCTTTACAATAAATTTTTCAAAACCCCACTCGTTAGACATTTGACGGGCTTCTTCAATTTGATGTTCGTTATAATCAAACACAAGAAAATCCCAACGTGCCCTGCCGCCAGCACCTATAAAACTGTCAATGGCACGTTTTACTTTGTTCCATTGTACACCTTGTCTGTATAAATGATTAGTATCTTCTAACCCATCGACACTGAAGATAACTGTACCGTGTCTGCCAATAGTCTTAGCTAACTCTTGCCACCATTGTTCGTCTCTAGCGCCGGCGTTTGTATTCATACTAAGCCATATATTAGGATTATGTTTTCTAAAATATTTAAAAGTTTCTAATAAATCTTCAGCAATAATCGGGTCGCCGTGGTTTCCGCACATCTGTATTGATTCTAATTGTAATATAAAATTAGGAGAAAACATATTTTTAATATCTTCGATTTTTAATTCATCAAGATTCAAATAAGGATTTAATTCTCCTCCATTCATATTTCTATCACACATACTACAAGCTGCTTGACAACGCTGTGTGATCTCTAAATGTATTTGTCTGATATCTTCTAATTTATACATCGTGTACCAACTTTATATTCTTGCCAGGGCCAACTTTACTTGGTAAGTTACCATATTCTTCTATATACCATTCTATTACAGCGCGATACCAATTTTGACTATCGTGATGTGCTTGTTTATTAAACTGCCAAATATTGTTATTAGTTGCTTGTATTGTAGCTAAAGCACGAGCACTTTCTTTTTGCAATTCTCTAAGACTTAAATCTTTTATACTACTTTTTTCCAATTAGCATGTACCTCGAATATTTTTCTAATTCTAATTCACCTGAATAAATTAATGTAGACATCGATGCCATTTCTTTGAAGCTATCTATACTATCTACACAATTTACATGTTCTTCGACTTCATAAAAATTATTACTTTGTAGTACTACTAGCTTACCATCTGGAATTTTATCATACCATTCTGCAAAGTTTTTAATATGCTCACAACTAGTGTTAATAATAGTGTCAGGCATTTCTGTTAATTCTAAACTTGTGCCATTTGATCTGTATGTGGTGTGAGTTGTAGGGAAATCCATATCTAATATATCAAGTGTACTTGCTTTAAATTGCCAGCCATTCATTACCCAAGGACGATTCATTGTATCAGCAACAGATGCACAGCTTCTGTCAATATCAAAACTTCTAATTTTTTCAAATTTATCTATTGCCTTTTCAAACATTAACGCTGCTAGTGTTCCGTACCAGCCTGCACATATAAAAACCGTTCCTAAGTTATCTGGTAGATGTTCTATTAACCATAGTTTGCTTTTTAATTGACCCAAACTAAAAGCATCAACCATTGCTGTTTCACTTTGAGGGAATTTATTTAAAGTTCTTTTCATTTGAGAAATAGCTTGATTGGTCGGATATAAAAATTCTAAACCGTTAAGTAAATTAACTGTATTGCTCATTAAATTGCTCTCTTAAAAATTCAAAGTCATTTATTCTATGTAAATCGTTCGGAGATTCTCTATAAGTTTCTCCGTATTTTGTGCCAGCAAGCGAACCTTGGATAGCATACTCTCCAAAAGGACGATCTTTACCTATAGTTTGCCATATGTGTAATCTTTTATTAGTTTCATTGTCCTTTTGTCTATCAATTACTTTCGAACTTAATTTACAACATTCTCTAAATGCACTTTTCCATGTATTAAACGGATCTGTATTAAACATTGTAATATTTGATATTTCATGTACAGGTTTAAACTTGTCTGAAATACTTGTAGTCATATCAGGTTTTGACGTATCCATATTTTTAGTCATTCTAGTTGGAAATAGTTTTACACCACCATAGCCGTACACTAGATCATTAACAGGATTAATACTACGCCACACATGAACCGTATCTAGATTCCATGGGCCTGCGTCATACTCAAAGTTAAAATCATCAACTATCTGTGCATCGCCGTCAACGATCCAAAACATTTTAGTAAAACATTTTTTAGCAGCGGCGATGTGTGCTTGATGTATGCCTTTTACACCATGCACTCGTTTGGCCATAGGAAACTTTGCTTTTAATCTTTCAAAGTTTTCGTCAGCATTTGGTTCTTTATAACTAATAAATACTATATCATACATTATATTATTATACTGCCGTTTAGATTATTTGTCAAGATACTTTTGCATCCATGGAATGTAGTCTAATATGTCAACACCTCTAAACTTATCAGACCGTTTTGTATTTGTTAAAAATGCCTGCCATTGTTTTTCTTCTCGCGGCTGATTAACATAACTTTTTAAGTTTAAAATATCAATCACAGGATCTTTTGCCCAATCGGGTACTAAATCAGTATTAATATAAAACTCATACTGCTCATCTAGCATAGCATTTACTATTTCTTTTTCTTCTTCTGGCAAATGACATACATTTAAATAAGTAGGCTCAGTAACCATGTTAAAGCTAGGTGTTAATTTTTGAAAACCTATATTTGTGTGTAATTCACTGCTATAAAAGTTTCGAGTTTTAAAGTTTTTCATGCTCCAATTTAGTAGTTGAGGCAAATCGTGGATATTTAATAAACTAATTGTAGTATGTAAGTGAACGGTTAATTCGCCTCGGTGTTGTGCATAGTCTGCTAGTTTTTGACTATTACGTTCAATGTTTTTCCACTTACTGGGAAATCTTACATAATATGCCAAATCTCCGTAAGCATCAACACTAAGTCCTATATTAATACTTTTAAAGTTGTCCCATAAGTCTAACAATGTATCTGGAACGGTTGTTCCGTTAGTATTATAAGTTAGACGAATATTTTTAGCATACCCAGACTCTACTATTTTTTCTAACCAATCATAATGTTCTTTTACAACTAATGGTTCACCGCCTATAAAGTTAATACCTTTAAGATTAGGCAGTATACTTGCAAAGTAGTCATTTTCAAAGCTATACTTATACCAGGGCTCGCTAGCAGTTTTTTCAATATGTTTGTAACTGAATAAATCCCATTTAGTTTCTTCAAATTCTACATTTTTTGATTCTTCGATCCAACTATGACTACAATAAGGGTTACAACTACGGCATTTAAGATTACACTGATTTCCTAGTGTTATATCTAGATATTCAATAGCGTCTTCTGTAATAGATCCATCTTCGTTCATTTTTTCAAAATTAAAATCAATGCGATCTTGATTTAATTCGTTATGACTTTGTCTATAACTTTTTATACCAGATTCTTCCATTTTTTGGCATGCACTACAAATGTCAGGCCATTCACCGTTTCGTAATTGTTGGCGTACTTTTTTTAACGCAGCAGTATTAACAAAGTCATTAACGGTGTGTGCTATTTCATATTTTCTATGTGGCGGTCCTAGATTTTTGTTTCTTTCTTCATCGTATTTGGTTGTGTAAGTGTCTATGTCAAACAGAGCTGGTGCTGCACAACATGGGCGAGATCGACCATCAGAAGTAATACTTACTCCTTGCATAGATTGATAACAATATAACGGTTTCTTTTTACTCATGAAATAAGACCTTCGTATCCGGGTTTAGCTTTTGCTATATTAAAATCTGCTGCACAATGGCAATGTCCTTTAGGGCATATGATAGATTTAGTACTAGCCTCGTCAAATTTACCTTGTACTATGTTTCCTACAATAGGGCCGACACCACAACTTGCCTGTTGTATTTTACCATTTGGGTGTATATGTAAACTTTCGTGTATATTACATGTCCATCCTTTAAAAAAATTCTTGCGATCAACAATTATTTCATTTGTATCTATATCGCCAATTGTATCATCTTCATAATGAATTCGTGCCCAGGCATAGTTAGACATTTTTTCTACAGGTATAGTTTGTTGTGCATCAGTTGTATGTGTTTCAAAGAACTTGATATGCTCTGGATCATCGTAATGATACGGTTCAGTACTGGGTCGTAATTCGTCATATACAGGCGCATATTCAATGCGATAGTTGTCGCACTCTGTTTTTAATCTTTCTGCAATATCTATGCACTGCTGAAAATAGTCTTTGTGCATCATAATACGACTGCATAGATAATTCTTTTTGTCTTGTAAAAACTTATAAGTGTCTACGTACTTGTCGTCTTTGGACCATTCAGCATGGTAACTTGCAACTACATCATCAAACAAATGATGATTTTCTTCCCACCAACTCAAAGGTTTTGAAAAGTTTGTGTTAATGCCTACACAACTGCCTGGAAACTCTACTAGTTCTCTAAAACGTGTTACAACAGGAATAAGACCTTTCCAAAACGTAGGTTCGCCGCCACTAAGGAATAGTTTAAAATATTTAAAGCCCCGTGATTGATAGTGTACAATAATGCGTTCTAGTGTTTCTACAATTAGGTCAACGTCTTGTTCATTTTTATTACGACCTGCCCAATTCCATTCACTGCAATATGTGCAACGAAAATTACACCAGTCGTTAACTTGCCAAACTAGGTTGACCCACTTTTCTTTTGCATGCACAATTGCTTTAAAATCTTTCATTATAAATCCAATACGTCCTTAAACTCTGGGAATATATCGTTAAATTTAAACTTTCTATATTTGTCATTTATAGATATAAACTGCTTCATTTTTGTTAAATGTTCTTCAGAGTATTTATCGGTATTAAGTGTGTAGTTAATTATTCTCTGTACAGCATCTTTATGACGCAATGTGTTTAGCTCTTGTAGCTGTCTAACGGTCTCGTCTCTAATTTCTTTGGGCCACACACAGCTATGTATCTGATCCGGATGCTCTAAAAATAAAGGAACAAAATCTATACGTCTAGTTTGTTGAGACTCAACCCATTGAATTAAGCGAGCAACATCAAAAACATTCCATGCTTGATATACAAAATATATTTTAAGCTGTACTTTACTAGGAAGTTTCTGTGCTAGTGCAAAGCTCTGTTCTACTTTTTTCCAGTCTGTCGGATAACGAATATAGCTATTTCGCATACCGTAACCGTCAATACTCATCTGTATTTCGCTTTGGTTAAAGAATTCCAATTTATCATAAAACTCACTAGGCCATGTGGTCATATTAGTTGTCCAACAAACATAACAATCTTTGTTGCCAACTTCTACTAATTTATCTATAACATATCTATTAGCATCAATAAGTGTAGGTTCTCCGCCTGTAAGATATAAACGCTTTAGTGTAGGTGCAACAGCATCAATAAAGTCTCTAAATTCTTGTGTTTCAAACCATTTCCAATCAAATGCTTCTACACTTTTAATTTCATGATTCCATTGATTAGCAAGCCACTCAGGTACTTGCTCTTTACTCATAATCTTTTTGCGTTCTTTATAAATGTTATCGCTACTGACACTCCAACAACTATTACATTTTAAATTACAATGATTGCCAAGACGTAACTCTAAATGTGTAGGATTATAAACTTCTGTATTAGTAAGAGGATAAGTTTTGTTTGCCCACTGGCGACTGCTTTCTAGGCCTTTTTGTTCGTGTTCATAGCAACGATTACATTCTTTAAGAGGCAAGCCTTTTAACATACGATCACGAACTTCTTGCATATGCGTACCGTACCAAATTTCTTTCCAGCTGTCTTTACCTAGTACAGCAGGTTTGTCATCTACTTCGATATAATCTTCGCTATAGATGTGACAACATAACTTACATCTACCATCTGTATTAGTATGTAAGTTTATCCACGGATATACACAGAATGTGTCTTTTATCTCGTCCATTTACCAGAACCCTGCCAATCATATGTGAAACTAAAATCTAATTGTCTAGTTTTAATAAAGTCTTCACTAATATTCCAAAATGCTTCTTCGCTCCACGCATTGTGCGGATCTAGACCTTTTTTATTAGGATCGCCCTTCCACGCAAGTTTTCTTGCTCTAACAGCACTATTACTAGTATCTTTAGTAAAAATTGTAATTTGCCAAACTGGGCCTTCAGGATCAGCAGATACATATTCTTTACCTTCATGATCAGTCCAGCGTATGTCGTTATACTCCTCTTCTGGCTTTACTTCTTGTTGAAAATCCCATTTAAAGTCTGCATTCCAATTACCATTGTCGTCTATTTCAAATAAGTACTCTGCATCTAAAGGTATACTGCCGCGTTTACCCCATTCTTCTACATCAAGTTCCTTATCAAATATTAGTTGAAGTTTATATCCGCCACGGGTTCTCCAAAGAGCTCTTAAGAAAGGCCATATTTCATTTACTAAACTATCAGCAAAATTACTAATATTAGGTTTTATAATATCATAGTCAAAATCTTCATAATCGTATTCTATATCATACAATCTGTCAGGGTCATTAAATTCTATTCGATAGTGGTCTCTAGCAAGATTAGGTCTAGTAGGTTTACTACATGTAAGATCAGTTTGTAAAAAATCAGTATAGATACTAAAACATTTATTTTTAATCATTTTATGAGCAATACTTGCTTTAAAATCTTTAGTAATCCAATGATTATAATAATAGTACGGAAGGAGATTAAACTTCTCAAAGTTCTGTCCTACAATAGTATCAACACCTACTATGAACCCTGTTCCTTGACTAATTGATATCAGCCCTTGATTTCTAATACGATACATAAATGTTAAACTATCTTCAAACTCTTTCGGACCTTCATTTGGAAAACCTACAATCCAATTAGTCATTGCTTGTACACCGGCAGCATGTCCATCACGGAAGTTGGCTTCCATTTCTTCTATCTTAACACGCTTGTCCATTAAATCTAAAACTTTTTGACTGCCGCTTTCGATTCCATAGTTAAGTACTTCACAGCCTCCTGCTTTTAAGTCTCTAAAATACTCGGCGTCCATACGTCCGTCACATCGAGAATAGCCAGTCCAATGAATATCTAGACCTTTTTCTGCAACACCTTTTACAAATGCACGCAATTCATGGAGATTACCATTTACAAGGCTATCGATAAACCAAAACACATTTGTACCATGTTCGTAATACATATATTCTACTTCTTTTAAAGTGCTTAATGCATTACGCTGTCTATATTTCCAAAAATGTGTTTCTTCACAAAATGTACATTTAGCTGTACATCCTCTAGAAATTTCGCAAAGTGCGCCATTAGGAAACTTGTATTGATTAAAATCAAAATCGCTGTAGTCAGGCAACGGCAAAGTGCTTAGATTATAACGTTGATTTTCAGGCTGACGAACAAACTTGCTGTTTTCATTCTGATCGTTGTATTCAATATCTTTTTTATCTTCTATTGATTGTAGTATATCTAAGAATGCCTTTTCGCCTTCACCGTTCACAACATAATCAAAAGTTTCATGTCCTTTAAAAAAACTATGATGTGTTGCACTTCCGCCTACTACAATAATTAAATTAGGTTTACGTTTTTTTAATTCTTTTGCAACGTAAACCGAAGGTTCAAAATTACAATAATATAAACTCATTCCAACAACATCAGGATTTTTTTCTAGTATTTTATCAATCATACTATCAAAATATGGTTGTAGTATGGGATGCAAATCTTGGTAGTACAAATCGCCAGTCCAATGAAAATCACGCAATGGATCCCATGGAAAGAAATCTATTTTATCTTGGCAATTATCTAAGAAGTAATTATATGCTCCAGCATTTAAGTCATAACTTTTACACGAATAGCCTGCATTTTTTGCAGCAGCGGCCAACTTTGCTATGTTATATGGCGGGAAGTTAGGGTCCCATTCAGGCAACATAGTAAGTGCAACTTTTGTATGCCGATTAATATCATATTCTATTTTTAGCTCGTCTAATCCTTTTTGTACAGGGCGACTATATTTTTCAATTACTTTAAGTGTAGCAACATGCTTATCTTCTTCAACAATAGGAGAAGATTTAACAGGCTTTTGTCTATTTTTATCACTTAAATCAAAGAATGTTTTTGTTTTTGTCATTGTAAACCTTGTAGTTCTGGAAATATATCAAATACATCTTCATTGCGAAGCTTGTCTAATCGTTGTGTTTTAAAACGCCACATAGGAATTTCTTTAGTTCTGTCTGTTTCAAGATATTGTAAAATATTTTTATAGTCTTGTTTTACACTATCTATATTTTCAAATTGATCTAGATAGATTAAATGTTCGTCATATCTTTTGCGTATCACATCCTTTTCTGCTTCAGGAAGAATTTGTAAACGCATGTATGTAGGGTCGAGTAAAATATTAATACGTATGTTTTGAGGTTCTAATAATCCTTCTTCAATCCATTCTTTGTGGAAGTCAGGTAAATTAAGAACATTATACACGCTTACCGTAGGCGTTAATTCAAAGTATACATGGGGACATTGTTCTAACATATCTTTTCGATTTTGAACAACTTGTGACCAATCCATGTTTTTGCGTAAATATTCTGCTCTGGCATGATTTGCATCTAAACTTGCTGCAACTCTTATATGCTCAAAACTATTCCAATATTCAAATGCTGTTTTGCGTTTGTAGAACATTTGTGTAAAATTAGTAGTATAGTCCATACGAACATCACGATTGCCCATTTCAATCCATTTGTCTAGGATTTGATAATGTTCTTTTGTAATTAACGGTTCGCCGCCTGCCCAATAAACACGTTCTACACTTTCGAGAAGTGGATCTAACTCGTCCATAAAGCTTTTCATTTCGTCGCGAACTTGTAGAATCTTAGGATGTCCCGGGTCGCCATGAGTAGCTTTATGATCTTCAAACCAACTACTACTAAACTGCGGGCCGCAACTGCGACATTTTAGATTACACAAGTTACTGAATCGTATATCCATGTAGTTTAAACTTACATCGCCTGCACTACCGTCAGGTCCTGTCTGCATTACTTTATCCCAATGATGTTTAAAATTTTCATTAGAGCTTAATCGCAATGTATTCATATTGTTTTCTTCAAGTTCATAACAACGTCTACACTCGGGAGAGGCTGCACCGTTTAGCATATTAAGTCGAAGCTGACGCATTTTGTCACCGTTCCAAATATCTTGCAACGATTCTTTTTGTGTATCTCCTACAGGTAAGTCTGGATCAGCTAAACAACAGGGATATGTTGTTCCAGCAGGCCAAAGATGCATATGCACCCACGGTAACATGCAAAATACCTTATCCTCTTTTTTAATCATATAACTCTCTCATTTCTGGAAACACATCTACAAAATTTTCTTTTCTTTTCTCGTCAATACGTTGCATTTCTCGTTTAAATTCAGGAATTCTATCACTATTATCATTTGCCCACATAAAATCAATAACTTTTTGTAGACTATCACGCATATGGTCTTGAGAACCTTGATCCATTTGTTCGTATTTAGAAAAGTCTTCTATTAAGTTTATTATACGCTCTTCTGCAATATTTTTCAAGTGTTTTGGTAAAATTGTGCAACTTAAATATTCAGGAGTAATTAATAAGTTGTTAATATTCATTTGAAAGTTATAAACAAAATTATTATCAAAGCAGTATCTAATGATATCAGCTAAGTCCATTATATTTAAAACACTAATAGTAGGATTAGGTTTGAGTTTTAAGTTAGGAACATTGTCACGCATCCACAATAAGTTATCGTAAATTTTTTGCCAAGGCTGACCATGTCGTGTGTATTCTGCTTTTAGACCGATTTGATCAAAACTTACATAATAATCTATTTTATCAAAATGTTTCCAATAGTCTTTAATATGTTTATTTTTAAGACCTAGTCTACTAGCATTACTATTATAAGTTAATCTAGGTTTATGTCCCCGTTCGATTAACATTTCTAAAAGTCGGTAATGCTGTTCCATGAACATACTTTCGCCGCCTGTAAAATAGACCTCTTCGATATTAGGAAGTAGTTCTTCTATTTCTTCCCAAAGATTAGGATGGTTAATTTCAACAATATGCGGTTTACCATACTCGTCTTCGCCCCATTTACTACTAAAATGAGTGCCGCAACTGCGACATTTCATATTGCATAAATTCGAAAATCTTACATCAAAGTAACTAATGTTAAGTTTATCTACTGTACCGTCTGCCTGAGTGGTATCAACAAGGTCTTTATGATGTGCATAGTCTTTATTCATTTTGTGGCGATAGGACAATATTCCCTGTTCTTCGTACATAAAACATTTACGGCATCCTTCAGTAGGTGTATTCTCTAACATTTTAAGACGAAGTTCTTTCATCTTTTTACTATTCCACACACCTTTTAAACCGCCTTCGTTAATATTTCCAATAGGCGTTTGCCAATCATATATACAGCAAGGATAAGCATCCCCTGTTTGCCAGACACTCATATGCACCCAAGGAGCCATGCAAAAGTGTTTTTCAAATTTATTCTTCATTTAGCCACCTTTGTTTATGTTCTTTAGACACATATGTCTCATAGATATATTTAAAATGTGGTATTTCCTTCCATTTATCTGTATACCATAACTTATAGCTGATTTCTATAGCAAAATATTTTGGATCAAATGTATCCTTTTCATTCATAAAGTTAATTAAGTTATACATTTTACTAGAAATATCATCAATTGCGTAATGGCTTACATTATTATGCATGTCGCGTGTTTTGATTTGTTCAGCCCAACGAGAAAGACGTTCGGACATATCTTTCTTAACTTCAGGAGGTAAACTAGTAATACTAAACGGAGTAGGAGTATATGCTATGTTTGTTGTAAACCAAGTGTCTTCTTTTACGAGATTATGTTCTAGTATATAATCGTACATAGTAGTAATATGATCTATATTTAATATAGAAATTGTACTATCATAATTTAGTCTTATGTTTTCATAAGGTAATAGAGTTTTAATATTTTCTTCTAGTATGTTCCAGTTAGTTCCGTGCCTAATTAAATTTGCACGTTCACCTACAGCATCGATACTCATGCCTAGCTCTATATTATTAAAATTTTTCCAGTATTCGTAAATTGGTTTCTTTTTATAATATAGATTACTTAAATTAGTGTTATAGCGAAGTTTAGTGTCAGTAACCTTTTTTTCTTCTAGCAGTTCAAGTAACTTATAATGATCGTCCATTATTAATGGTTCGCCGCCTGCAAAGTAAATCTGATGACTATCTTTTAAGTGCGGTTCTAATTGCTTAATAATATCTACTTTTGAATGATTGTTAATTTTGCTATATTTGTGTTGAGAGTTAAATGTTCTTCCGTTTGCTTCGGCATTTTCTTTTGCCATTTGTACCCATTTTGTACTAAACACTGGGCCACAACTAGCACACGCAAAGTTACATTGATTACTAAATCTAACATCTATATATTTTAATTTAAATTTATCAACAGAACCGTCATCATTCGTTTCATCAATAATATCAACATATTGTCCAAAATCTCCGTTTGCAAAAGTTCGATAGCTAGGAGATCCAGATTCTTCTACTCCATGACATCGTCTACAAATAGGGTTTTTTATTCCATTCAGCATATCCAAACGAAGTTTATTCCAGTCATCGCTATTGAATATTTCTTCAAGAGTCTTATCTTTTGTATTTTCGTTAATAGTATCTTGTTCAACGGTACAACACGGAAAGGTTCTGCCGTCGGGTTCAGTATACATATGAATCCAAGGAAAGATGCAGAAACTGCCGTCTTTCACTGCATCAAGAAAGTCAGCTTTTTGTTCGTCACTATATTTCATGACGTAGCTCTTAACAATTTTTCTTCAATCGGCTTCCAACTAATTTTGCGTGTCATAAAATTATTCCAATTATGTTCTATACATTCCCAGTACTTATTTTTAATTAGATACTTAAAATTATCTAATGGTCTTTTTTCTAAAGTTCTAATTAACGTTACAGCATCTTCGTATGTTTGAATTGTTTCCATGCCAAAAAAACTTTCAAATGTTTTATATCCTCTAGCTCTTAACGTTTCATTCATTGCCGGATTACCAACAAGTATAAACGGGTGACAATGTACTATTGCCTTAAAAGTTTTTTCAGTAAGAAAGTTTTCTACATCTAGACTTTCTGTAATAATACTTATTAAGCTGTTGTGATAATACGGTAAAACTGAATCACTATGCCATATTACTTGGTCTGAAGGTTCATCTAGTTTTCTATCTTGGTAGATTCTTGGTTCATTTACAATTTTTTCTGTTAAATTACTAGGCATTTTTTTGCATTCGTTTCTAATCCATGCTACTAAACTATCTTTGGTATAATTTTCAGATTTGGCAATAGACGGAATATGATAGCTGACATAGCTGTCATCTATTAATTTAGTATCTAATAAACTTTGATACCACCACAGACGATGACCTTTTAAATTCCTATTTAAAGTTAGCGCCTTTTTATTAGCAGTATCAATTGTTTTAAGCTTTTCCTCTGGAGTTATAAACGAAACGTCAGAAAAGTGTTTTAAGTGGTGTCTGTATTGTGCTTCCCACCATTCCGGGACACTTACAAATTTTAATCCATTAACAATTTTGTTATTATATTCTTCACTACTACAAGTAAAAATAATTTTTTCTTTTTTTATTCCAGACTGATCAATAATTTCATACAATTCATCTGGCCTAAATGTAGCTTCGTGTGGACTATACATCCACAGATAACTATTGCTATCATTATTAATTGTATCAATAGTTTTTTTGTCGTTAATCCATATATTAGGACTAGCGTCAGGAAAATAGCATAAATTAAAATAAAGTTTTAAGTCAGTTGCTGGAAGTAAAGGTAATAAATCTTTTTTTACTAAGCAATTATAATCAAAATCAGTATAAAAGCCTAGCACGGTTTCTATACTCATCACAGCCCAATCGGGAACTTTTACACTAGACGAACTATAAATGTCATTGTGTACATTTTCAACTATAATATGTAGCTGTCTTTTATTCATTAAGGAAGCCGCTAATTTGTAGAGTTATTTTTGGTTGTAACCCTATATTGCCGCTTACATGAAGAATACCACTATCCCAAAGCCAACCTTCTCCTTGTTTCCAATGAGTATGACTCTGCCAGTCTTTGTTTGTGTCTTGATATTGTATTACATGCCCGACTTTCCAGTCTTCTAAATACATATTAGCACGTACTTTAGTACGAGTATCATCAGGATACATATTATTAATTTTAAAGAATGTATCTCTGTGTACCGTAATTACATTTCCAGGAGGTTGCAGTATACTACTCACGGTTACAACTTCCATATTCATTTGACGGCCTAGTTCTTCGTAATCAACTTGATCTTTATCCCACCATAGTTGTTGAATACGTGTGTTGTCTTCATGATAGCTTTTTGGAAAGCCACCAGCAGACTCGTGTATATCTTCTTGTTCTCTTACTTGATACGAAATACAACTTCCGTAATGTTGATCATAATCTGCATTTAAAAATACATCAAAATCGTAATCTAAATTAACTGCTCTAAGTAACATGCTTATCTCCTGAATATTAGTTATTTATTTGCTGCTTTCTTACACTGATGGAAAAATTTAGCCATTTCAGGAAATGTATCTTGATAGTTGATATTTCGACGACGGTCTTGTTCTTGGAAAAAGTTATGAAAGTCTTTTCTGCCTTCTTGAATACGTTCTTCTGGGTACTCTGCTGTACGCATGTAGTCAACTACACGGCGAAACTTTTCATATTCTAGGGTACTAAATGCATGTTTGCTGTCATCATCTAAATTGTCTTTAATAAATTGTAAATGACTTTCCATATAAGGCATGTAATCTTCTTTAGGAAGAATATTCATATCATATTGTAGAGGTTCTTTGAGATAGGGTGTATCGAAATGAATACGTTGCCAGCGATGTGTTTCAATATTATTATATTTTTTACGCCATTCTAAAATCTTTTCTAGCAGGCTTTGGAATGTTGTAACACTAAAAATATTAAATGTAATCATAAATGTTAAAGGAGCAGTAGTATTTTCTAAGAAGTAATCCATGTTACGTTCAAATACTTCAATATCTAAACCATCTCGAATGTATTCTGCACGTTCTCCCCATGTGTCAACACTAGTAAACAACTTAAATTGTTTAATTTTATCTTGACTTAATAAGCTGTTTACACTATCAGTAAATTTTTCTAGTTGTTTGGGCTTGCCGCCTAGGTTAGTATTAACATTAAGTTCTAGATGCGGCTTGGGATCTTTTTCTAGTAGATCAAACAATTTGTAAGTACTGGTTTGAATAGTTGCTTCGCCGCCTGTAATACGCAAAATGTTTAGTGTTTTACTAACTTCAGGCCACCATTTCCACCATGCATCTAGATAAGGGTTTGATTCTTCCTCATAAATGTTGAACCAATCAATATCACAGCGGTGATTATTGACCATATCATACGGACCAAACTTTTTTATTTCATTATAAAATCGACTACTTGCTTTTGGATGGCAATATCCGCATCGGAAGTTACACTCGTTACCGAAACTAACTTCTAAATATTCTGGATTAACATTAAAATCTGGTTCTTTAGTAGCAACTTCGTTTAGCCTGTCGTTGCTATAAATGCTACTACTGCGTATATGTCTATCACTAACATAGTCTTTGCCCATGTTTTCAACGTTCCAGCAGTATTGACAACCACTAGTCTGAACACCGTTGAGCATTTCCATGCGTTCTTGTTTTTTAATCATAGTGTTGTGTAATGCACTAGGATTTTCTTTGATTTCATCAACATCAATTGCATGTGGTGCAGGATGATAGCAGCTATGTGTTTCGCCTGTTTGAAAATAGATATTGGCATGATACCATTTGGCAAAACAAAACGTTTTACTAAAATGTTTATCAGTTAACTCTCGAACTTTTTTTAATTTTTCGTCCATTAATTCTCTCGATCAACTATGCCATTGGCATTTCTTGCTGGGTTTTGGTACACAATTTTAAAAAACTTACTTTCAGCCTTGCCTAGTGGCTGCGGACTAATCGGAATACCTAGATCATTAATTAAAACTCTACCCATGTCTTCAGTTTTAGACATTAATTCTTCTTCACCGATCTTCGATACTTCGTCGTCCCATAGACTATTTAGATATTTAAAGTCTCTAACTTGTATATAGTCCCAGTCAGTCAACATAGTCATGTACAGACCTTGACGTGCGCCGTATAATGCCCATAATCCGTTTGTTGCGTCTGCACCTACCATTTGCCAAATATACAATCTATGCAGATTCTTCCAATGAGTATCATGGAATGCTTGAATACTGCTAGGTTTAATTCCTCGATCTAGTGCCATTTTGCAGCCTTCACGGAACCCAGCACGCCATGCTTGTTGTGGCGTAGCGTTATTTTGAATAGTACTATAACAACTATTCATTTGAATGTATTTGACGTCCCAACAAAAGTCAACTTGTGCATGTTTATTTTTTGGATCAGCATTTTCATGTGTACGCATGTTTAGTACATATTCTTTGGGCCAGCATTTGATGCCGCCATTGCCGTACATAAGTCCGTTAATACTATTTTCAGCAGCCCAACTAATAACACAACGGTCCAAATCTTCATGTTTAGAAAAATCAATTTCTTGGTTTAAAAATCGTTCGTCAATTGTATTGTCGCCGTCGATTGTAATAAATCGATCTGTTTCACTTAGATTAGCACATGCTTTGTGTGCTGCATCACTACCTTCTACACCGTGTATACGTTTAGCCCATGGAACTTTGCTACACAAATCTGCATAGTTTTTTTCTGCGTTAGGTTCATCATATGAAAGATAGATGATATCATAGTCTACTGGTTTAAATTTATTAGTCATTTACAATCTCGTGTGCATAGTTGTTAAAGTATTTGGGTGTAAACAAGCTCAGTTCTACACCTTCTCGTTCAACGTCGTATTTAAAAGGAACAATCTGTTTGTTATCTTCTATTAGATCGCCTAGCTTAAACTCAAATGTTCTATATAGTATATGAGGATCATATTTATTTGTCAAGCTAAAATGTACGTAGTCTTTGGGATAGAATCCAGAACTCTTTAGATACTTTCTAGTTCTAGGATTTAACTCAATTTCCCAATAACCTTGTTTTAAGTTTTGCACAATAATTAAATCATATGAATGGTCTATTTTTGCAAGATACATGCCTTTGCCTATTATAACTTTTTGTCCTGACATAAAGTCATCAGGTTGAGCTATTTTAATATCATCTTTGATCCAAAATTCTTCTTGTGTATTAAGATTAATGCCCTTCCAAGTTTTTGCGTCTTCGTTATACGATACTATAGTTGTTTCATTTGCATAAAATAAATTATCTTGTATCTCACGAGGAGTTGGTGTTTCTATTTTTTCTAACACAACACGCTCTATTCTGTTGTTGTTTAAAATTAAATCTCCGACAGAAACCGACTTTGCAAATTCTAAATCTTTGTTTGCATCTGAAAACAATTTTACATTGCTGACAATCAATTCAGAATTTTCGTAATCAAAGAGACTATTTGCAGTATAGTTCTTAGTGAGTCTATATACATTGTTGTTTAACCAAACATGTTGGTCTTTAACATGTGATAGTTCTTTATACCAAATATCTATTTTTGGAATACCTTCAAACTCATGTTTGTACTCAATATAATCAAAATTAATATTCGCTTGCGGTTTATCTACAAGCACAACATCTTCTTGATATATTTCAAAATAATCTAGATCAAACTCTTCTAGCACAGGACAATCTTTGACGGTTTTATATATATTATGCTGATAATATACTAGCATGCCTTGGACATAAGAAAATCCTGGAACATATATGTAAAATTTTGCGCCATCGAAAACAGGAATAAAGTGTATATGTTTATAAAAATCTTGTTTGTAACCGCCTCGTTTTACTATCGGTATCTGGTGGATGATATCTAATTCACTACTATAATTATCTTCCCATGTTTGTTCTTTGACTATTAGATTTTTTAATGCACTATCATAATTAACTCTAAAGTCGCTAAGTTTGCGCTCTCCATTAATAATAGTTTGTACATGAGCAGTTGGAACTTCTAAAATATCTAAAGTTGGTTCTTCAATGTTTTTATTAGATACTTTGGTAATTTTGCCGGTACTATCATAATACACAAATGACGTTGCATCTTTAGTGTTTTCAACTTTTAAATTTTTAATTAGATCTAATAATTCACTCATTAACTAATGCCTTATATCTTTCTACTACAGGAGTTTTATCTACAAAGTCATTTTCTGTATAATGCAATATGCCTTTTTGTAGATAGTTTCCGATCTTGATTTCACACGACGGAGAAATATATGTTCCGACTAATTGTTGCCATGCCTGTGGTGATTTTTTCCAACCTTGAGAATGTGCTTTGAGATGTGTAAAACGAGCAATTTCTTGTTTTGAATTTGTTATTGCGTCTTCACAATCCATTATTAGTGTAACTATTGCTGCACATATGTCAATGCTCGGACGCGGAGGTCGAGTATCTGCACGTAAAAATATTTCATAAAAGCTTTTCCAGTTTTGTACTACAATTTCTAACCATTTATAAAATTCTTGTGCAAAGTCACTTTTTTCAAAATAGTGCATTCCACTATACAAGTTAGGCAAATTATTTTCTATAAAGGCATGTCTATAATAGCTGTTGTCCGAAACATCTCCTCTATAGGTATAAACTTTACTAGTAAAATATAGTTTGTATTTTTCAAAAAATTCCCACCAGGTACTAATATCCTGTAGTACTAATACATCAGTATCTAATACTAGTGTTTTCTTATAAGGAGTGCAGTGATACAATTTCCATCGATTTTCAATTTTCCATTCACTCAATCGTGCATCATCTTCCCACGGAATAGGAATAATCTCATCAAATAAATTTTTATATTCGTCCGGAACAGGGTCATCAGTAACTAAACTAATGCGTTCATTAGGGTTAGTTAACTTTAGACTCATAGCTAGTACACATGCTTGCAATACGTAATTGTCTTTGCCTGCATAGTGACATAACATAATTTTATTGTTTACTAGCGACAATTTACCCGTTTGCGGTGTATCAAATTTTAGAGATTTATTTTCATCTGCTATTAATAACACATCTCTTATTAGTATGTTAGTAGAGTCTAAAGAAAATGCTGTTCCAGCTGGTTGATTTTCTGTTAGCACATATATGTTATTTTTGTACCAAACGTGTTGTCCTTTAAAATGTTCTAGACTATCGTACCACACATCAACCTGCGGAATTGATTTATACTGCCGCTCGTATTTAGGTTCATTGTTATACGAATTTTGTGCAAGTACTAGTATACCTCTATCATTCATTTGTTGACTCCTTGTCAATCATCCTTCCAAGACTAAACTTGTTCATAACATGAACGTTCATTCCTTTGGTTTTTATCGGAGTGTATTCGCCTAAGAATTTTTTCTTTTGTACTAATAGTAGTAATTCGTCATCTTCCATTTTCCAAAGTATGTCTTTGTCAGTGCTATATATCATTTTACCAGGTAAATGTTTAACAAAGTCTCCGTTTTCAAAACCATTGATTATATGAATAGCAATACTAAACACAAAGTCATTTCTAAACATAGTAGAATCTAATCTGTAAACTCTTCTGTAGTGCGCCCATTCTGATTCAATATGTTTAACTAGATCAAAGAATATTTGATTTTGCTCAGTTTTTCTAAAAAATACTACCGTGGCCCAATAAAAATCAATACCAACATCACTAATGTGTGTAAACTCTCGTTCGTCTCTTACTTTTGCAATGTCTTCGCTATCTTTATAAATCATAAAGTCATACGCACTATCAAAAACATTTTTCAATACATCATTGCAGATTAGATAATCAGTATCCATTAGCAAAGTATCATCAAAGGGACTAAGATCGTAAACACTCGATCTGTTTGCATTTTTAAAAGTATCTTCTCGTTGACTCATAGAACCGTCAAAGTAAACTCGAGAATTCCTGCCTTCGTGATACTCTAGAGGAATAATATGTTCAACATTTTCTAGATCAAATGCGTTTTTAAGATAATCGGGACTATCTGTAGCAATAGCAACAGGTACATTTAAATATTTTTTAATTCTTTTTGCTAAATGAACTGCTTGTTTTACATAGTCAGTGTGTTTATTATTTTTAGCAATAAGAAATACACCTTTAGTTTTTGTCATAATCTACCAATGCTTCAACACTTCTTTTTTTCTTTAGATCGATATACTTAGAATGAAATTCATTTGATGCACTAAAATATGTATCCATGATATCACTTAAAAAGTCTTCGGTATCTGAAACCAAACACGGAATGCCGTTATCGTCAATAAGAACAACATTGTCTGTTTGATCTTTGTCAACTAGCATACTTACAAAAGTAACCAATTCTTTTGTAACCGTAAACTGACAACCGGCATGAAAATAAAGAAGATCTTCTTGATATTTTTCGTTTAATAATCTTTTTTGATTATTAAGAGTGACCATATAATTAGAAAACTCTAGTGCCTTTTCTAAACGCTCGTCCATACATATACTCCTGTTTTTATAGTAGTATATAACAATTTTTGGAGTTTGTCAACCGTGAATGTGGTTATAGTCCGATGACTTCGATACCTACTGGTGCTGGAAGCTCTACGGTGGTGTATCCAGTGCCATTAATTGTAACATTGCCACTGGGTCTAAAGAGGGAAAAAATACTAGTAAAATCGCCTTGTACATTTTCGTCTGTGTAATAATAAGCAGCAGTCGGAACACTATCAACAAACTCTATTTTAAATCGAATAGTATCATCTGTTAAACTTAGTGCATAGACATCATAAGTATTTTCGTTGTATACTGCACCACCATTTTGTCGATAACACAATTGATATGTGCTAGTAAGTTGAAAGTTTCCTGTTGTGGAAAAACTGCCTGCGCCAACATTACTTATAGTTTCTTGGGCTTTAAAACTAATTGTACCCATTTGATTTAATTGATCTTGCCAGCTTACCGTTTTAGCTTGTGATCCTGCATAACTTACACTTGCACTAAATCTAATTTCGCCGCCTGCGTTAAAAAAATGTCTACGAGCTGCTGCATCTGTAAATTCTACATCTACAATATGAGATAGTGTACCGTTCCAGTCACCGCTAGATGCATTATCATAAGTGCTTGTGATATCTACACTAGATGAGTTTTTCAAATATTCAGCTTCGCCTTGAGTTGAATCAATTAAAAATCTATCAGTGTCGAGGTTAGTTGCTAAAGACTCTAATCCTAAAATATATGCTTCTTCTACTTTGTCAACTACCACTTCCCATTTTGTTAAATCAAAACTGCCAGTTGATGTATACGATTGAATACATCTATAAAGTGTATTATTATAATGGACATTGTCGTTTAAATTAAAAGCTATAACGTTCCATTTACTTATATCAAACGTTAATGTAGACGTATGATCTTCTATGCATTCGTACAAGTAAGTATTATAATAGACTATATCTCCGATCTTATAATCATAAGAGCTACTAACCCACTCTGTTAAATAATTATCTGTATTAGTTGCATTAGCTTCATAATTACCTACTACAAATTCGTCAATTGCAACAGATATGCCAACTTGATGAGCTCTTGCTCGAATAATATCAATATATAAGTCTCTATATTGTTCTGATGTTATTTTGTCAGAACCTTGTAATCCTGTTTCGGCAGTTCCTGAAACCGTAGATGTACTAGTGCTTTGACCATAGCCATACATAGGATCAGACACATTGCTTGTGCCTAATACCTTGTTTACTAAATTAATTAGATCGTTATATCGTTCATTGACTATAAGTGTCGGCATGTAATTGGAATCTCTTTTATACTAGTATATTTATCGAAACCCGTTTTGTCAAGAGTTTTTTAATATACAGGTTGGTAGACACCTGGTTCGCCTGTGTCTGGATTACCAAATACACTTAGTGTTGTTGAGTTAAAATATGTAGGAGCAGGAACACTAACTACATCACCAGTTGATCTATATTCTTGTACTACACTTTCTAGTCTTCCGTCTACGTTATCATCTGTTGCACCATCTGAAACAATATCATAAAATTCTATTCTGAAAACAATAGTTTGTTCGTCGTCTTCTCTAGCTTTTAAATTGTACTGGTTTCCTGCATATACATTACTATATGTGCCAGAACCTGCTTTATCATAAATTGTTTGAAATGCTGATGTTAGATCATAATTTCCGAGATTAGTACCATTACCGTCTCCAGTTGAGATTGTACTGTTATGATTAAAAACAACGGTACCGATATCTCTTAATAGTGTAGCCCAATCAAGGCCTTTGCCTTGAACAGAGTTACTATTATTAGCACTAAATCTAAGCTCGCCGCCTGTGTTGAAAAAATGACGTCTATGATCGGCATTTCTAAAAGTAACTTTAATTTCGTGGAATATTAATCCGTTCCACGAATTAGTTCTAACACTAGAAACAGCCTGAGTTAGAGTACCCTGAGTTGGATGTATCAAAAATTTATCAGTTTCAACACCGTCCATGATTCGTTCGTAATCGGCAATACCTTTAAATGCACCTTCTGGGTCTGGTGTTTCAGCACCTTCACTTGATACATTATAACTTGTTTCTTCTGCAACTACGGTTAAATTTTCTACAACTTGTCTAATATCCGGATCACTAGGTCCAGCTTGGTGTATCTTTGATCTTAAAATATCTGCATAGATGTTATTAATATGTTCTGCTTGTACAATATCAGTGTTTTTATCAACAGGATAACTTGCTACATCAGCGCCATATCCTTCGGTTCCGTTTTGTCCGTAACCTGAATCTCCGGCACCATTACCGAGTATAAGTTCTACTCTAGCCTGTAGATTGTTTAATCGTGCTGCGCTAATATCTGCCATGTTAAGTCCTTATACTTTAAGTACACATTCTACTAGCTTTTCGTCCTCATTGCTATTGCTTTCTAATGCAACACCTACTAAACTTCCGCCGTTGATTGCTGTACTTGCGCAACCGTTGTCGTCTACATAAACTGCTTGACCTTTTTTAACTGCTCCAACAACACGTACAGGCAAACGACCTTTAAGACCAATGTATTGACCTTCTGCTTCGCTGTTCAT
>Ga0209953_1000119_pt1 | contig 30962 bp, 47 predicted proteins | sample SalPonred_H2O_MG_FD_185713 | JGI IMG/M metagenome (GOLD analysis project Ga0209953, IMG submission 185713) | Salt pond water microbial communities from South San Francisco under conditions of wetland restoration - Salt Pond MetaG... | ecosystem: Environmental > Aquatic > Non-marine Saline and...
TTCTGCTAGCTCTTCGGATACACCAGTGATTGACTTGTTGAGTGCATTAACCTGCTCGTGAAGAGCTTTCACGGTTTCTGCTAGATCGCTAAAGGCTGATGCAATGTTGTTGTTGATCTCAGTCACTGCTTGAGTGACATCAGACTTTTCAACCCCTTCTTCAGAAGCTTCTTCCGAAGCATCTTCCTGAGTTGCATCTTCTTCAACTGCAGCTTCAGCCTCTTCAGCAGCCTTTTCAATGTCTTCAGCGGAATCAGCTTTTTCTGCTTCCTCTTCGACAACGGCTACCTCTTCGGTTTCGGCATCTGCCTCTGGAGCGACCTCTACTTCTTCAACGACCTCGTCAGATTTTTCTGTAAGGTCTTCTGTTGTGTCAGTCATAGGACTTACCTCCTTTGCTGTCTTAGAAAGATTAATGCCTTTAGCACTATCAACTAAGAACTTTATCATGTTTGTTTTTTCGTTATCTGCTTTCTCTACAAAACCAATGTTTTGCATAGATACCCCAGATACAGGGTGGATTTCAGACTCTTTATCGGAAAGCATGACAAGCCCAGAATCTGAATCCCAGAAAACGTTCTCTAAGTCTACCACACCGTCTCCCTTAATTGTGTTACCCTCTTCGGATTTTTGAATAGAAAGAATATTTGCAAACTGATTTGCAGGGGAGTCAACAAGCGAAAGCTCTACTAGGTCGTATTCTTTAATAACACGAACTTGCATGTCGCCCTTCTCGTCATATGCATCGTCCCACTTAAGCATTTTACCGCCAATAGAAAAACCTGTGTATGTACCGTCTAGAACTTTTTCCCAAGTGTCTTGAGCACCTTTAGAAATATACGCAGAAACATAGACACCACTATAGAATTTCTTGGTCTCGGGATCAAAATATTTATCCTCTTTGAATGAGACCATTTTCCCTACTGCTGAGGGTTGGTGCATTTCACGAATGTTCCCGCGAAAACTAGAGAAAGCTCCAAGAGAAGCTTCTGTAGTAACTATGTCATTTTGCTTGTCAACGTTGTCTAGGGTTGCAAAACCAGAAACCGTGCGTCGCTCTTCATCAACTTTTGCGAACGGCATTGAAAGGCGAACAGCGTCGCCTTCTGTATCCCAATGGGCTTTAAACATAGTCATACTAGCTCCATTATATAGTCCCTTTTTAAAAATTGTTAAAAAAGTGTAATATTATTCTGAAGAACGGCCTTCGCCTTGTGCGTTGCGTCCATCGGTTGTTGCGGTGCTATCAGACTGTTCATTTGCTCTCTCGGCATCTCTCTGCCTGTTACCCGCCAGGTTTGCTCTAGTATCTGTTAGTTGTCTAGGAGACATAACAAATGGGTCGTCGCCATCTTGCCTTTGTGGAAGGCCTAGTTCTTGCCTTGCCTCGTTTGGCGTCATAACCTGTGTCTTAACATAGCGCTCTAGAATCTGAGATTGCGAAATCTCATCTGTAAGAGTTAGCTCGTTAAAGTTAAATTCAAGAATGTCTGTTTTTTCTTTGACAATCTTGTTAATCATCTTAGCTAAGTTAGCTTGTGCTGGTCTTGCAACTTGCTCTTTGAATGTGCGATCCTGTGCAAGTGCAGCAGCAATAGCCGAAGAGTCAGCACCACCAATTTTAGAAAGCGGTACTTGGTGGGCAACTAGAATATCATCTCTATTACGAATACGGTATTCGTTAAACGATGCTTCCTGTACCCCATTCTCGATGGGCTGCATATTAAACTCTACCTTGTTGTTTTCTGTGTCGCCAGGTAGCGGGATGTAAAGTGTTCTATGAGACTGACCCTTTAGGCTCGTCTGTAAGAATCTGAACATCTTGTCTTCTGCGTCTGGAGATAGCTTTGCACCTTTAAGAGTTACAACATAGCGGGGTACAGCTTTGTTGCCGAAGTAGTCAATGTTGTATTGTGATGCTAGCTGGTCTCCATGTAGTGAGGAAATGGCAGACATGATATCTGGGATACCATAAAAAGTATTTAGTGGAGAGTACTCTTTGTAATGTAAAATTTCGTTTGGTCTTGGATCATCTGTAATTGGGTTTTGGTTTGTACCACCAAAGTTTCTAAAGTATACTACCTTGTTTCCAATTATTTGCACGTACCCGTCACGCAGTCGGCGCACACGCATTGTAGTTGATGGGATGTGCCCGACATATCCGATTTCTCCATTGATCGTTCTTCCAATTTCTAGGTATCCGTTTCCTGTTGCTTGAACATCTGTATAAAATTTCATCAGGGTGTGGGTGAAGGAGTCTGAATCATTTAAATTCTCTAGCCAGCTACGCAACTCAATTCTGGTTCTTTCAATTCTATTACGAGCACGCTTAACAGCTTCTTGATCTTCATTGCTTTCAAGTCTGAGCATTGTGCTTTTTGAAACAGCAAAGTCGTATCCAAGACCAACAATGTTTTCTACCTTCGCGTCAATAGCGGCGTGGTTAGCAAAAGAGGTGTCGTAGTAGTTTGCCAGTTCGTAAAGATTCCAGGGTGGTGTAATAACATCAAACATCCCGTAGCCATTACGATAAACCTCTCCAGGATTAATCTCCTTAGACCCAGCTCCATTAGAGCCAGTTTTCTTTGCGTTAGCGTTAGCGAAATAAGTCTCATTTGGTGGCATGGCTAATGCCTTTGCCATTCTTGTAGAACGACGCTTAAAGTTGGTTTCAAGTCCGTTGTAAGCTTTTAGGTCTTCCCAGCTTTTGTTAAAGGGGTCTTGATTACTAAAGGCATTATCCTGCTTTTCCAACTCGTCAATACGAGCACCAAGAGTCCACTCTTGCGTCATTACTCTTCGTCTCCGTACTGATCCAGAGTATTCTTGGCTGCAATAACGGCACCAAGATCATTCATGTTAGGGAGCATACCCTGAGACATTCTGTCTACCTGCTCACTGTGCTCTTCTTCAGAAATTTTACGCATGTTTGGATAAAACTTAGCTGTGCCGTCTGCCTGACCCCAATACTTAGCTGCATTCTCTAGTTCTTGAACACGAGCAAGGTCGCCCTTCATTGACTCAATAGAAAGTGCATTACCTTCTCCGTCGGTAAAGGCTTTTCCGTTTGGCTTGTGCCAAACATAAGTGCCAAAGTTAGAGAAGTTTTCTTCAACAACTTGTACTTTTGTGTTACCTACTTGACCAGGAAAGCGTGGTTTTGGCTTCTTCATAACCATAAGTATACCACATTATGCAGAAGTCAGTGTCTGTCTGGACCATCTTATGTTTTGAAGTGCCGCATATCGGTAATTATTAAGCGTTAAAGTCTTTCCTGTTTCCAAAACAATTTTATCTGTACCAGTAAACTGTCTATAGATTTTTTCAATATCCGGTGCTGTGGGGTTAACCTGAGAGATGTATAGTACCTGTAGCCAAGTTTGCTCATCCCAGTCATCCCACACCTGCTGAACTTCATCTACAATATTTACAGAATACCACTTCCTAAAAGCAGATCTTGCAAGCTCGTCCTGTTCGCTAATCTGGTGTGCAGATATGTTGTTAAAGTTTACTGGGCTAGTAACTCTTAATGCCCCGATATACTGGTTAAAGTTAAGTGCTGTGTCAAAAGATATTCCTAGAACAAACCATTTTTCTGGATTTGTTGATGGTCTATTTACAATTCTTCCGTCAACCGAATATGTGATTCCGGATGCCAAGGAATTTGTCGTGCTATCTATTGCATAGATGTATGCCCTTTGATCGTTATCTGGATACTGTTTTAGATAAAACTTTAATGTTCTGGAAGATTCCTCTATTTCAAAAATTTGAACAGGGGCATCTGAAAACTGTTCGTCGTGATAGTGAAGCATCATTTGAAAAGCACCAATTTTAAAGAAGTCTGACTGAGTCTTGTTGATTGGTATTTCAAACCCAGCGTTTTCTGCTACAACGAAGTCTCTCCTAAATCTAAGACCATCGTTACCAGAAGAATAGAAGTATGGGACAGAGTTCTTGTAAAGGGTAAAGGGTTCTACAAACTTATAGTCTGTAAAGTTTTTGTTCTTTTTGTATGGGTATATCTCTACACCAAACTTATTTCCAATATTGTTCTTACTGCTAGAAAGCGCTCTAGAAACCATTCTTAAAGATCTAATCTTGAATGGGTTGTACCTTATTCCAGGAACATTAAACTCCATATGAATGTTTACTGACAACAAAGAAAAGTCTACTCCAGATGGAGGGTATATAACACTGTCTTCAATTATCTCGTATTTCTCTGACTGCCATCCAGATGTTGGTCTAATTACCCCGTTGATTGGCAGGGGTACTTCTGAGTAATTATCTATAGATGAATTAGCACCGTTTTCTATGTATTGAAATGTAACATATGTTTTAAATCCTGAACCAGAGTATTCGTAGTTTCCATTACTAAAAATATCAAGGTGCGGATAGTCTATATTAAACTGTAAAAAGTCTAAGTCTAAATAGCTCTTGCCATCTAGACCAGTAACATACTTTGCAAAATAACTAAGGGGAAGGTAGTCTTCCCAATATGCATCTACAGAAATATCTAGAATAAACTGATCAAGTTCTTTTCTAGCGACAAGCGTGTAGCTTCCGATATGAGTAAACACATCTGTTGCAATCAATGGTCCCACACCGCCGCCATCAATAAGGTCCTCTAGCTCTGGGTCTGGCTCCTGGGCGTCTATGTCCTGTTCCCATTCTACCCTTGCAGGAGTGTCTCCGTCGTAGATAATTACTTCTTCGTACTCTTCTGCAAAGTTTGTGGGAAAGCCTTTAATTAAGAATTCGTTTTGGATCTTGCTTAGATTTTTCTGAGTAGAAAAAGATAAATTAAATATGTAACCGCCAAAGGTTTTGTTAAAGTCTGGATTGCCACCAATAAAAACCTTAATCTTTTGCTTAGCCCCAAAGAATGTTGCAACAGATCCTCCATAGTAGTCAATGACTCTTTGGATGTGAAATCCAGCATTAAAGATTACATCTGGAATATGGTCTCCAGCAGAAAAAAGAGTGGTATCTGTAAAGGTTCCGTCTACCTGCTTAGTTCTCATAACATAACTTACAGTGTCGTTTTCCATATAAACAGTTAGCCTGTTTCCAGTTGTCTCATTTACCAAGTCCATAAGAATCTCTTGACTTGTTGGCAATGATCTAACCATAAAAGCTCCGTACAAAGCTCTTGTCTCTTCTAAAAGATTATTTAAAGAGTCAAACTTAATGTAGCCATTCGTTCCAGACCATCCACTATCTGGCTTTAAGGAAACGTGATAGTCTCCAAAGAGATTTGTGTTTTGTGCAGACTCTAGATCAGAGTACCAGTCTGTTATTGTTTTGTTATCAAAAACAATTTCTGGTAGTTGATAGTCTGGCAACAATATTTCTTCAGAGTTTGGGACAAGGTTATCAATGAATCCATTAGACCATCTCCCTAACTTGGGGTATGTATATGTTTTACTATATTTTGCAAATGAGTTATCGAAGGTTAGTGTTGTAGAAGAACTAGCACCTTCTAGGTTATTCTTAACTTCAACACCCTGCCCATAAACCCAACGCCTTTTTGAAACAATGGTTGGAACCTCATAAGGATATATTCCAACAGCATCTATATAGATTAGTGGAGCTTCTTCGTGTGCATAAAATCCTAGCCAATCCTGATCATTGTCGAGGTCGTCGTATTTTTCTGGATAAGATATGTTATCTGGTATGAGGTCTAGTGTTACAACTTCTTCTCCATTGATAACTAAGCTAGCCTTATATGGAGAAATTCTAATATTTACAAGCATAGGTCTTTCCCACTCGCCTACGAAGTGGGTACCAATAGTTTCACCGATCATAAGCTTTAAGAATGGACCTTCTACATAAAGACCGTCCGAAGAGTTTATGGGGCCAAAAATTCTTTTATGAGAAAAAGAATGAACCCTTGCCTTCATCCAAAACTCACAGGTAAAGTTTTGATACTGGCCAGACTCATTCATAAACCCAAAACCAGGAATAATCAGGGAGGGCTCTGAGGTGGGGTTAGCATATAGAGCGGTACTGTTAAACGCACCAAAGACTAATGGCATACTGGAGTTTTTTGCATAAAGGTTTGTAGAACTTGCAAGGTAATATGCACTAGCCCCGTCTAAACCGTATGGGCTTGCCTCTACAGACAGCGAAGAAAGGTTTATGTCTGCTGGCAAGGCTTCAGCTTCCGTGCCAAGAGAGGTTACATGAAACTCTTCTGCCCACTGTCCAATGTTAATTCCATTAATGCCAAACTCATATCCAGATACTGGTCTTGTCGTTGTGATAAAAAAATCTAGATCTGAAAAGTTTGCTGGGAGGTTGAAGGTATCTGAAATAAAAGCCCAGTCACGGGAAGCTGGAATATTTTTAGTTGTAGACTCTGTTCTATAAACTCCAAGAGTGTCGTCTGGGTGCTGATACCTATAGCCAATAGTTACATCAATCGACTGGTCATATGTCACAAAGAATGCCCCCATTGCAACTGACTTTAAGGTTAAGTCAAAGTCTGACTCTTCTAGCGAAAGTTGGCTGGTAAAGGATATATCGCTTGCGGTAGTTATGACACCGTTTACATACGCATTACTAAATGGTTCTGGGTTTGGAATTTCTGAAAACACTAGCCCGTCGGTTGCATCAACAACATTAGCACCAGAAACAGACCAATTGTTAAGATCTTGGTTGGTTGAATTAATATAGTGCAGATAATCTACTGATTCGTCTAAAGCCCACAAAGCAATTGGGTGTTCAGAAAACACCTTAGTCGCATAAGAGTTGAGGGCAGTAGTCATTTATTATCTCCTAGTATATTTTAACATAGTAGGAGTTACTGAATTCTATATTTTACGATAACTACTCCGCTACCACCATTTTTGCCTGGGGGCATTACCTGTGCTCCACCAGCAGATTCGCCCTGAGCATATCCACCATCTCCACCATCTCCTGTGTATGGATTTCCTGCCGTTGGGCCGTACCTGCTTGTTCCCGTCCCACCGCGTCCTCCTGCAGAATATAGGACAGAGCTTCCGCTTACTACTCCAACCCTAGTTCCAGAATCGTCAAAATATAAATCGGAAAGCGTCTTGGGAAATATAGTGCTGGTCCCTCCGGCACCTCCTAGATAATTTACGGCAGCCGCAGCAAAGCCACCGCCACCACCACCATTGTTCCCACCGGAATAACGATAGCCATCATTACCTTGAGATGGAGAAACTGCTGGAACGTTACCAGAACCAGCACTTGCCGATCTAAACTGAGCACCACCACCAGAGCCACCATCGGGGGCGGCTCCTCCACGGGCGGCCAAGCCTTCTCCGCCTCCAGCGGCAGCATGTATATCAAATACTGAATCTTCTCCTGGTAATCCTGGAATACAGTTTGCGGTTGATCCTCTTCCCGCTCCGCCTGCTCCAACGGTAACAAGGTAGGTACCTGGAGAAGAAAGAGAGTAGTCAATTTCTCTAACACCGCCGCCACCGGCGCCACATCCAGCCTCTGTTTCGTTATCCCCAGCACCTCCGCCACCGCCACCAGCTACAACTAACACCTCTAAATCATTATAAATGTTACTCAGGTTATTAACAACAAAGCTATCGCTATTAAGAAATACGTGATACCTGTATGCCTCATCTGTTCCTGGAACTTCGTAGTCAAATATCTCGTCCCCTCCAGTTGCATCAATGGGGATGATACCTGCGGCGACGCCACGGAATCTTAAAGATAATGGCTTAAACATTATGAAGCGATCCAATCTTTTACTTCTTCATCCCATTCATAATATTTATTATCGTTGGGGTATGGCTTTGGAGGTACCCAGTCAAAGATAGTTGTACTGAGTGTCCAAGAAGGGTATGGCTGTGGTCTAATAAAGGCATCCAAATCGTCGTCATAATAATACCCCCTACCAGCATAATTTCCACGGAATGGAAGCTTATCTTTAGTACGATGTTTGCCAAGATAGGTATTATAGCTAGTTCTTAAGCATCTGGCACCATATAGAACTGAATAATAATGTTCCCAGTCTTGATTGCTAGATTCATCCTTACCCACAAAAACTCGGGTAACGATATTGTTCTCATCTAAAACTGCATAATGTGCCATAAAACTATTATAGCTTATTCAGAGGGAGCAGGAATCCAATTGCCGGACTCTTCATCCCAAGTGTAAGTTTCCCCATCCTCGGGGTAAGCTACGGGAGCTTCCCAAAGACAAGTTGTTTCATTTAAGATCCAAGAACCATAGGGCTTGGGCGGAATAAACGCATCCCGTTTTTCATCGTAAGTGAAACCGATACCGGCATAGTTGAATCTCAGTGCTTTGCTTTGGTCCTCACTAGGTTCGCCCGTTTTAGGGTCATAGTGAACACCGCCGTAGGTGTTGTAGGAAGTCTGCTTGACCGTAGAATCTTGTGGCGCGTAGTAGGTTTCCCAATCGTCAATGCCTTCCGCGACATCATCGCGCCCCACGAAAACCTGAACCACGACATTCTCAGAATCTAGTTGTGCGTAATGAGCCATTGTCTTATCCAATCGTCACTGTGTCTGTAGGACCGGCGGCAGTAACGGTGTAAACCTTATTAGCGCCTACTGTGGCGTTTGTCTGTGTCACCCCGCCAGAGAATGTGACGCTGATGGAAGTTGGCAGACTGAAGATGACAATACCGGAACCGCCAGCGCCAGAAACTTGACCGCCGTTGTCGTACAAGTTACGGTTACCACCACCGCCACCACCAGTGTTGGCAGTTCCAGGGCCACCGGCTTGGTTTGTTGCAGAACCAGAACCGCCACCGCCAGCACCACCGGCACCACCTGGAGGCTGGTCGCTTGACCCACCTCCACCGCCACCGCGAGTCACCGAAGAACCTGTTATTGAAGAAGCAATACCGTCACCTCCCTTACCGCCAACGTTAGCGACACTTGTGGCACCAATTTCACCGGCACCACCTCCACCGCCACCACGCTCGCCGTCACCGTCACCACCGGCAAAACCTTGCCCAGCCGTTCCACTACCACCGACAGCAGCAAGAGAACCACCACCACCGGAAGCGCCATCATAACCAGGATAAGAAATTGTGCCTGAATAGGCACCGCCACCGCCACCACCGCTAGAAGTGACAGAAGCAAAAACAGAGGAACTTCCGTTTAGACCCCTAGTTCCAACCGTCACATTTGAAGTCACAGAAGCGCCACCAGCACCAACTGTCAGCGTGTAAGTGCCCTTTTCGATATTCCTCAAAGTAGTTTCCGAAGCGCCACCGCCACCAGTCAACTCACCACGAACATTAGACCGATAACCGCCGGCACCACCACCACCGCCGATTCGCGCACCACCGGAAGCCCCGCCACCCACGACAACGAACTGGCAGGGCAAACCAAGATTCTCAAACGATGACATACCGTTGAACTTTTTTAAGTCCCTGATGGAACTGTTTGCCATAGAAGTAACAGCCATTAGTCGTTACCCCCTTTAGCTAATCTCCGAGCCGAAAACATTAATGCTCATATCAGCAGACGAGCAGTAAGCAGTCAGAACATCGGCGGCATCCATTGTTACACCTAAAGTCAAAGTGGTAGAGTCATTTGCTGCTACGGGAATATCGTATGCCAAGTAGTGCTTCTGTACGATAGAAGCTCCATCTGGTCTTACTGCTAGTCTAAATGTACCCGCAGATCCTGCGTGATTAGCAATTACGATCGTTGAAATAACTGCTTTTGTAGCGGATGGTACTGTGTAAACATCAGTATTTGTTGTAGCGTCAGGTGCGGATTGCCCTAAAACTTTATAATCTCTTGCCATTGGTTATGCCCCCATAAATAAAAATGTGTCTTCGAGACCGCCTGCGTCTCCGTTTTCCCACCCAGAACCATTATACACCAAAGTTTGACCTTCTGCTTCAGATGCTAATGTTACATCTCCAAGGTCTGCTAGATTCGAAGGGGAAGCTGTTTTACCGCCAATTTCAATCCACTGAGAAGTATCTCCATCATCATAATAGATGTATGTATTACCGTCTGCAGAGTTTAGCCAAATCTCTCCATTTGTTGGATTGCTAGGAGCGGTCTCAGAAATATAGAATCTGGAATTAATATCGGGTAGATTGGATAGTAGTGTCCAAGCATTTTTAGAAGCACTATAAGAATACCCGTTATAGGTATCGCCATCGGATGGGCTAGTGGGAAAATCTAATGCTGCCATAAGTTAATTATACCATCCTATTCTGCTGGGTCCCAGCTCTGGGCTATTTCGTTCCATGTGTAGTCGCCACCATCATCAGGACGTTCGACGGGTGGTGTATAGGTGTTTGTGACATCTGACCACACCCAGCTAGCGTGTGGTGGAACTGGCTTGACCCATTGTTTTGTTAGTTCATCCCAGGAGTACCAGCCTTGTGGCTCAGGATGCGGGATTGGTGCGATCCATTGGTAAGTTGTTTCGTCAAATACCCAGCTGACAAAAGGCTTCGGTGGAATAAAAGCATCCAGAGTTTCGTCATATCGATATCCGATTCCAGCATAATTCCCACGAAAAGGCTCTCCTCCCTGTAGGTGCTGGCCTGAAAGTGTATTGTATGAAGTGCGCAAAACCCGGCTTCCGGTAAAAACAGAGTAGTAGTCTTCCCAAGAGGTTACGCCTTCTACTATATCGTTTTCGTCGCGTCCGACAACTACCCTAAGAACAACATTTCGATTATCTAATATTGCGTAATGTGCCATTATTCCCAACTCACTATATCTACCCCAGCGGTTATCGTTGTAACCTTAAAATCTCCATCGGTTGCGGTCGAGCCTGTCAGACCAGCGCCAAGTGTAATTGTTCGGGTTGCTGGATATCGAAGAATAACCACGCCGGAACCCCCAGCACCACCAGCCTTGAAACTAGCAGTGGGGCAAGCGCCCCCGCCACCGCCACCAGTGTTTGCGGTTCCAGGGTAGCCTGCTTCATTATCTTGTCCACCATTACCGCCTCCTCCTGCTCCTCCATTTCCGCGAATATCTCCTCCGCCACCGCCGCCACCGGCACGAGTAACGGACGAACCTGTGATTGAAGAAGCTACACCGGCGCCACCATTGCCACCATAAGTTCCCGGTGAACCGTCAGCTCCTGCTGCACTAGCGCCTCCGCCTCCGCCTCCCGTTGTGGGACCCGTTTCGTTACCAGAATCGCCGCCTGCAAACCCTTGCCCAGCCGTACCTGCTGCGCCGGGATCGCTAGACCCGCCACCACCGCCACCACCTGAGCCTCCTACCTTGGCGATGCCAGAAGAATCGAAAGATCCTCCGCCTCCGCCTAGTGAAAGTATGTTATGAAAAAGGCTGTCGGATCCATTCTCCCCATCTGAGTTAATCGCAGATGTCGCCCCACCGGCGCCAACAATAACCGCGTAAGTATTTCCCGTTTCACAAATTAGGGGGGACTCCGCACTAACCCCACCTCCAGAGTTTTCACCACTAACGTTTGAACGATATCCACCGGCACCGCCTCCGCCAACACCAATTTTACTCCCACCCGTGTTTCTTGAGCCTCCGGCAGCGCCACCCGCAATCACAATATACTCAAGATTGAATTCGGAACTGCCACCAACCGCCTGAACCCACGCAGAGCCGTCCCACACCTTAGCCGTCGTTAATTGATATGACATTAAGACCCGCTATCTGGAGCTTCGATCCAAATATCACCAGCAACTAAAGAATAAGACCCTGAAGGATCGGTAACTCCAACATAAATAGTTGTACCAGGATCTCCGTCTGTATTGATAACTGTTGGGGGTAACGCTTCGTTTACCCAGTTTGATGTAGAACTATCATATCTAAGAACATCTTCGTCTGATGGACTAGTAACTACTACATCATCAAGACCATTAATTTCTCCACCTGGGGGTAGTCTTTTCCATACCCCAGTTGTTGAGTCATAAACATAGTTTTCATAAACATCGCCATTGCTAGGAGAAGAGGGGAAGTTCAAAGCAGTCATTACATTCCTCCTAATAAAAATGGACTTAGCGGATCAGGTATAGTAATTGTATCATTAACCCACTTTGATCCGTCATAAAATAGTGTTTGACCACTTGTCGGTGAGCTAAGCGTAATGTTTATTCCATCGATCCACTCTGAGCCATTATACTGAAGTAGCTGGCCATTTGCGGGGGATGTTAGAACAACATCATCCATATCATTAAGTTCATTGAAACTAATGGGGGTACCAGAAACTTCTACCCACTGTGAACTATCCGTATCAGTGTAATAAATATATAGAATACCCGTTTCTGAATCCCACCACAATTCACCAGAAGCAGGAGCAGCTGGAGGGGTGGTTCCAGAAGTAATAGGGCTTACAGATCCTTCTGTAATGCGCTTCCAAGCACCGAGGGTATCATCCCAGTAAAATCCGTTATACTCATCCCCGTCGCTGGGGGATGTTGGAAAATTTAAAGCTGCCATAATCTTATTATACCTTACTTCTTAGTATTAAGAACCTAACTCTGTCTTTACTCTTACAATGACGATACCAGAACCGCCAGCGCTACCGTCGTTACCACTACCTGACGACCCACCGCCGCCGCCGCCAGTGTTTGCTGTACCGTCTTGACCGACTCGATTGGTGGAATTACCTCCGTCTCCACCACCACCAGTTCCCCCGACACCGTAGGTGCTTGAATCGGCTGTGTTGGTGTGACCACCACCGCCACCGCCGTAGGTTACAGAAGAGCCTGTAATAGAGTTTGCTACACCGTTGCCACCATTACCACCCTGACCCGCAGCAGCGTTTGTTCCCGCGCCACCAGCGCCTCCGCCACCACCGCCAGAATACTGATGCCCATTACCGCCGTTGTTACCAATCCCAGAAACGCCCTGACCTGGTTTGGTTACGGGATTGCTGTCTTGGTCCCCACCAGAGCCACCACCAGAGGCACCGTTTCCGCCATACCAACCGTCATAAACCGGATTGAACATAAGGTAGCCACCACCACCGCCGCCTGGCACATAATAGTTCCAAAGTGAACTGGGAAAACCATTAGCGCCCATATTCGGTGTGTCTGTGGAAACAACAGAAGCGGCACCGCCAGCGCCAACTACAACATCGAGAGAGCCAGAAGGTAAGTAAAGGTTTTGTACATAGAGAACCCCACCAGCACCACCACCAGCCCCATAGGGTCGGCCCCCAGCACCGCCTCCACCAACAAGCAACACATCCGCATACCCACCACGAGTAACCGTCAAGATACCATCAGAAGTAAAGCTAATATACTTATAATCAAAACCATCAGTGTAGGTATCTGTGGGGGTATTAGAAAAGTCTGCTGCTAAAGTAAGATCTGAACTAGAAATTTGTTGCCATACCCCGACGGTATTGTCCCAATAAAAACCTTCATATACCTGTCCATCAGTAGGACTGTCTGGAAAATTAAGAGCCACCGTCTCCTCCTATTCTTACGATAACAATACCCGAACCGCCATCGCCGGCCGTCGCCGCCCCACTATAAGCGCCACCACCACCACTACCAGTATTTGCGGTCCCAGAACCAGCCGTTCCGCTTACAGTCCCAGCACCCCCGCCTCCAGCGCCACCAGCGCCAGCGGTAGCGCTGCTACCCCCACCACCGCCTCCAGCACGAGTTACAACAGAACCAGTAATCGAACTAGAAAGGCCGTCACCTCCAGCGCCACCAACCCCAGATGGGGGTGTGCCGCCAATAGCTCCGGCGCCTCCACCGCCTCCACCGTTCAAACTACCGGTACGATTACCAGGTCCACCATCGTTTCCCTGCCCCGTAAGGGCTGGCCCACCAGAATAGTCGATGTTGCCGCCACCACCAGAACCACCTCTTAATCCTTTTTGCTCAACGTTATCTGCTCCCCCTCCTCCGCCGCCACCGTGTGCAACAAGTACAGAACCAATAGAAGACGATGCTCCGTTATTACCGCCGGCATTTGTAGCAGGAGCGACTCCGCCACTGCCAACCGTTACGGTGTGGCTTCCCTCTGATAGATAAAAGTTTTCAACATAGACATAGCCACCAGCACCACCGCCGCCGCCATAAAGCCGACCACCCGAACCGCCTCCACCAATAAGCAAAATATCAGCATAGCCAGCAGACTCAATAATAATATTGCCACTAGATGTAAAACTATAAACAGCAGCGGTACCATCATAAGAAGGTGATACTGATGCTCCTGATACCACCGCATTAACGGGGGTAGTGTCTGAAGAAGGACGACTTAACTCCCATGTTCCAGTAGCTGAAACATAAATATATTGGTTATATGTCTGCCCGTCAGTAGGGCTAGTAGGAAAATCAAGGGCCATTATGCCGTGGCCTCCTCTGGGGCAACCCAAGTACAGGTTTCTTCGTCAAGTGTCCAATCAGGTCCGGGCTGGGGTGGAATGAAAGCATCCCTCGCCTCATCATAGATATAACCAATACCGGCATAGTTCTTGCGAATGTTGTTATTGTAGGAAGTTCTTACACAGCGCTGTCCACGCAAGTCACCATAATAGGTTTCCCAATCACCTGTTGTTTCGTCATTACCGACAATTACCTCAGTAACAAAATTATTCTCATCAATAAAAGCGTAGTGTGCCATTATGCCCCCACCGTAATTGTATCAGTCCCAGCAGTAAATGTCGTAATCTTATATCCATTACTAGTAGTTGTTGAGCTTGTTAGGCCAGCACCAATAGTTAATGAGTAGGTTTCTGGGTATTTAAGAATTACAACACCAGAGCCACCGGCAAAACCAGCACCACCACCATTTGTGTTTTTCCCGTCACCACCCTTACCGACATTTGCCGAAGATGAGCCAGTTCCGGTAGCATTCCAATATCCGGCACCACCTCTTCCATATTCGACGGGGGAGCCTATAATTGTCGAAGTAATGCCAGCTCCGCCAAGAGGAGCGGTTCCATCATCTGTTCTATCGGCATCTTGACCAGCTGCACCAGCGCCACCACCAGGCGCACCGGAATAACTTGAATAAGATAAGTTACTACCACCAGGAAAACCTTGCATATTTTCACCAGATCCTCCAGAAGCCAATGATGATGTGCTCCAAGAAGAGGCTCCACCACCAGACCCACCACTATTTCCATTAGCCCCAGCTCCGGAAGAACCAGTATCACCTCCGCCGCCACCGCCGCCGATGCAAACATAATCGCCAAAAACTGTGTTGCCACCATTAGAGCCGTTACCAGTAACGACTCCTCCTTCAGCACCACCAGCTCCAATAGTAATTGAATAGGTTTCACCACCAGAAAGCGTTATTGGTTGAAATGCCTTTGCTCCACCACCAGACATTTCTCCAGAAACAGCAGAAAGATATCCGCCAGCACCCCCACCGCCACCGGCGCCGCCACCGCCTCCAGCAACAGCAATCCATTGTAGATCGTCTGTGAGAAGATCTTTTACTATCTTCCAAACACCAGCAACACTATTCCAAACAAAGCCTTCGTAGTAATCTCCGTCGCTGGGAGAATCGGGAAAATCTAAAGCCATTAGCTTTCACCCTCTTCTACAACTGGGTAGGGGTAACGATCTTTAATAGCCTGTACTGAATCAAGCCACTCTTGCTCCGTTACCTCGCCTCTTTGCCAGTCGAAGAAGATGGGATCTGATTCATTTTGGTAAGCAGCTTTACGAAGAGCCTGAACACGATCTACCTCGATTTCAAATTCTACATCTTCCCACTGCAGCTGAATTTCTTCGAGGGTAGGCTTGGGCGACTCGGATAGCCAGGTAAGGCCACTGTAGTTGTCACCGTCAAGCGTCCACTGTGCGTCAGGGTAACGCCGGGAAAGAATCATTGGGATATCCATTAGCCCGCCACCTCAATCAAAGTAATCGTAGAAGAAGAACCCTGGTCGCCAGCGGCAATTCTGCCAACATATCCCGTCCCGCCATAAGGAATTCTCATCTGTATTTTGTAAGTCGTTGAACTTGTCGTAGATGGGGAATCTAAAAAAGTAATAGAATTAGAGTCACCAGCGCCAGTGGAATTTGTAAACATTTCTAAAGTCGAGTTCTCAACAGCGGACCCAGTTGATTTAGCGATATCAGTTGAATTTCTGACTAAATTGAATTGAACCGAACCAGTCGAAGAATTATTAGCTCCAACAAAAGAAGCAATAACAAAAATCTTGCTACTTGTAGAGCGTGGCGTAATCGTTGCGCTAAGTCCAGTCACATCAACCATTGAAGTGCTGGTAGTAGAAAACACATTCGTTTTAGTCGTTGACACTACCTGCAAAATCCCGCCAGACCGTGACACAGCACCAATCCACGAAGATGATCCTCCGCCCGGATCTGTATAATAAACATACATAGAGCCATCAGTAGAGTCTAGCCACATCTGGCCTTCATACCCTGTCGGAGCTGTAGCCTGTACTGTTACTTGTGGTCCACCAGCTGCTACCCATGCTGAAGAAGTTCCGTCGTCATAGAAGACATACATCTTTCCTTCATCTGAGTTCCACCAAATTTGTCCGTTATATCCAGTAGGAGCGGTATCTGAAATAGTTGCTTGCCCGTCGCTAGCAGATACCCACTGAGAAGAACTTCCGTCGTTGTAATAAATATAAAGGATTCCGGTGTCTGAATTCCACCAAAGATCTCCAGCTTCTGGGCTAGAAGGTGCGGTACCGGAAATAGTAGTACCAGCTGGTACATCCAACTCTGCCCAAGAGGCATCAGAACCATCTGTAGTTAGATAATATCCTGAGCTACCCGACTGATCTGGCAAAGCATCAAGTGCTTCGTTTACCCACTTGCTAGATGCTCCGTCATAAATAAGAGCTTCACCATCTGCGGGTACGGAAATGTTTGTGTCAGTCATATCTGCTATTGACTGAAAAGAAATAGTTCCAGCAGTAGCTTCTACCCAATACCCGTCAGAATCATAGTCTTCAAAGTAAACATATAGGGCACCATCTTCAGAGTTCCACCACAGGTCTCCGTTTTCTACGTCTACTGAAGGTGCGGTAGTAGATGTAGAGACATTTGCACCAGCTTCAATAACTGAGTTTACCCATTCTGAAGAAACTGGGTCATATAGCAATGCCTCGCCTTCTGCGGGGGTGCCAGTAATAGTTACATCGCCAAGATCACCAACATTAACAGTTACGATGTCGTCAATAGACAGTTCGTCCCATGTTGCAGTTGTACCGTCTGTTTTTAGATAGTAGCCAGCATTACCTGCTTGGTCTGGAAGCGCATCAACCTCTGCCCACAAAGCATCGGTGCCATCGGTACTAAGAAACTTTCCGGAGTTGCCTACTTGATCAGGGAGAGAACCTTCCCAGTAATCTAGATCATTCCAGTTACTGGTTCCATTACCAATCTTAAACTTTTCGGTATCGGTTTCGTAACCCAGCTCACCAGCTTGTAGAACTGGGTTAGCGGCAGTCCATTCTGCAGCCGTACCACGGCGCTGCTGCATTCTAGCATAAAATCTGGTCATCTAAACTCCTGTAATTATTCTATCATTTATTTAGAATCTTTTTTAGTAATTTGATGGTTTGGCGTACATTTTCAGATATTTTTCTGGATCTACGTTTTCGCCTTCGACCAAAAGTTCAAAATGGAGGTGTGCCCCAGTCGAAGTGCCCGTATTTCCGACGGTACCAATTATCTCTCCAGCCTTTACGATTGAGCCTACCCTTAAATTTTCTGGTGTGGTGCCAATCTCCATGTGTGCATAAATGCTTTGCCAGTTTTGAAATTCTGTATCGTTAAAGTTTGCAATGTGTTCGATGTATACGTGTTGCCCAAAACCATAGCCATAATCTATTCTAGAAATCATACCGTCCATTACTGCATAAACTGGTTCGCCTCTTCCTGGAACAAAGTCAATACCTTTGTGGTCTGAGGAGCAAGACTTGCAGGGTCGTGGCCTCCATCCATAATCGCTAGAGATTTCTTTGTCGTCTGTTGGCCAAATCATTTGGGGCATTGGGATTGGGTCAACCTTAGAGGCACTAGGATAAAATGTGGAGGTAACAATAAAAGATCTTTGATAAGACTTCATTTCGTCTAAGAACAAATCCTCTTGCACAATTTCAAAATCGTAGTCTTCTGCAAAAGCACTAGAAGAGCTAGAAATAATAAATATGCTTAATAAACTTATTAAGAATCTTTTGTAACGCATCTGTATATGTTAACAGATGTTTATTGATGCGTCAAGCTTCTAGGAAGTTACCTGATGCAACCCACTCGTTAGTACCGCGCTTTCTCAAAGAAATTTCTGTATACTGCGCATAGAGTTTAATGGTAGAGCTACCGAATGGTCTGAGAGTTACACCCGTATCTGGCTCAACCCTAACTTCTCCGGTTCCAACTGCATAAACATTAAGAATAGTTCCTATGGGAAATGCTGTTGCGGAATTTAGAGGGATTGTTACTGTTGATGTAGATGAGCTATCTACTGCCACTACCCCGCTTACATCGCTTAGGGCTAAGGTATAATCTCCGGTCTGAACATTTTCAGATACGTACTGTCTTTGATCAGCTGCCGCAATTGTTAGGTAGTTTGCTGTTGCACTAGCTTGAGACAAGAAAGTGGAGTTTGCAACTGTTTGAGTATAATACCTTGCATCGCCAAGGGTAGTAAACTCAGCACTAGTTACGAATGTTCTCCAAACTTTCCAGGAGCCACCGTAGTAAAATCTCCACCAAGTTTTGTTAGTAGAGCTAGCAGATCCACTTTCTGCAACTCCAACGACCTGGTACTCTTGGAAAACATTTGTGCCATCAGAGATTACTGTAAGAACCCCAGCGTGTGCTGCAGGGTAGTTGGCTCCAGATGGAGTATTCGCCTGAACATAAAAACCAGTTGTAGTATAGTCATTAAGATTGTCTGTTGCTATAAGAGATGTTGGAGTTTGTCCAAGTTTTGTGTTTTGCAAAGTTTGCAGGTGGCCAGCAATAAAGTCTTCTGATCCATCTCCTGAAAGGCTTCCTGGATCATTGGTATCTGCCCCATAGTGATAAAACCTAAGAGCTGACTGAATATCAGCATTGTCTGACAAAGAGGGGATTACTGAGTTAAATGGTGCGCTACCAGATCCAATGTTTTCCGTCATGAGCCAAGCCCTCCTGTAATTACTTCTGGATCTACAACACTAATATGAATATGTCCGATAACCGATTTTGAATCGATTTGGGACCAGGAAGATCCATCAAACTCTGCTGCATAAACTGTAATAGGAAGTTTTGTTTCGTCATCAACATCAGTAAAGACGTCTTCTACCTTAACAGATACTGCTGCTGGGTAGTGTGTTTCTGTTACAGCGTCCACGTCGTAGTTTGACAAGGTAACCTGAACATTGAACCAGTACTTGCTATCTGATAGCGTATCTAAATCTGATGCCACGTCAACATACCCAATTAAGGAAGTGTTGACATTTACAGTGTTTGATACTCCAGATGTAAAGTCTAAAATTTGACTTGTTGAATATGTATCTGGTACAAGTTTTACCGTTGGATTCCAAGTATCTACACCGGATAGATTAACATACTGATAAACCTGTAAGTAATTATCGCTTGCTGGATTTGTTACGACATATGTGTCAAAGTATTGTGGAGATCCTCCAGCAAGATCGTTATCTTCGAGGTCTTCTGCTTCTGCTATGCCATAGTTAGCATAGGTACCCCTTGTTCCTGCGGGACCAATATTGGTATCTACCTGGATCTCTCGTGGTCCACCAAGTACTGTCAGGTCAGGACTAGAGACAACTACATCTGCCATATTTCTAGCTTCCTCCAGCGTCTGGCTGTGTTACCTGATCTGTAATAGAAATTGTTCCTGTAAGGAGGGTAAAGGTAAAGTCGTATGGAGCATCTGTTCTGCTAATCTCAACATCGTAAACATAAGTTGTTCCAGCTACCAACTCTGCACCGTTTGCTGGTGTTATAGCGCATTGAACATAAGTGTAGTCATCAGAAACTACGGCATATCCTTCGATAGCATCTAGTGGGTCTGCTAGCTCACCACGGCTTGGGGCAATGGTAAAAGTCGTTTCGCCTCCGGTAGCGTAGTCTTCTAATGCGAATGCAGCGCCAGCAGAATCTTTGGGGTAGATTCTAAACTCAAAGGTATCACCCTTGTAATATTCAATGTTGTATGTGCCTGGAAATGCCATATTACTCCTTAATTAAAATTATACACTATCTAGGAACCGTCGTCTTCAATATAAGTGCCAGATAGGTTAAAATCGTCCGCAACGTTTAGCGTAAAGGGTGTGGTCGAATCAAAATCTTCCTCAATGCCGCTGCTTGTCATGCTGGTTAGGTGTACCTCGTTCGTTCCTGGCTCTACGTGACCATGAATAGAATAGGTTTTTCCAGAAGACACGTCGTGAAGGTGTCCCCCTGTGAATTGATAATGATACTTTGAATCAAACGGTATTGTGATGTAGTATTGCCCAGTTCCAAAATTTGTAATATTGTCAAAATCTACGTTAACCCTGAAGTGTACTAGTGGCCCAACTTTTACATAGCTACCATAGAACATTGGGTCTCCGGTAAATGTTGGCTGAGTTCCTGCTAAGGTTCCACCCTGTACAACATAGGAAACCTCTGATGGGGCTGGCCCCTCTGGACCCTGTGGACCAGTTGCACCCGTTGCACCCGTAGCACCTTGTGGGCCTTGCGGACCTGTGGCTCCGGCTTCCCCTTGTGCTCCTGGAAAAGGTACAACCTTTACGATTGCATCTGTCATAGTGCTCCTCCTGTAATGTCACTAATTACAGAAATGGATCCTCTAACGGGTGTCCAAACACTTCCATCTGCAAGCGTGACCTCTAAATCAAATTCTAGCTGTGCGACCCTGTATCTGCTACCAACGCCCCAATCATCTGTTACAGTATCGGCGGCGGTAACAATAACATAGCCGTCATAGTCGTCAACAGTGAGAGAGTACGATGTATCCGTAGTGGGATCATACGCGGTTGCGTCGTATGTCCAACCTGTAGTTGTGTAGGCAGTATCTTCGTCGGTTTCATAAAACTCTATTTTTAACGTCGAAGTATCGCCGCGTACAACATTCCACACAATATTAAGTGGATCGGCACCAAGAATTTCAGGAATACACAGAGTCATAGTAGTTACATTATAACATTAAAAAATAAAACTAGTGCCTGGGCGGCGGGTATGAGAGAGACGAGCCCAGACACTAGTCTATACAATTCTAACAGCATATTAAGAAAAATCGTTATAAAACTTTTTTTAGCCTAACGCATCCCTTTATCTATAAGATTTTTTTATAACGATGCATCTGAAAATGTATTTTTTTTGTGCTTCGAGGTGTTCAGTTCTTCGTTTTCTGTGTATAATAAATTCTATGGGGGTAGGGGGCAAGGGGAGCTGGGGAGATAAAGAGATAAGAGATAAGAAATATAATATATACTAATTATCTTCTTTAATAGTTTTAATTATATCAGTATCTGGTCTTTTAAATTGACCTTTAATAAGAATCTCTGTAATACGATCTACTTTGTGATCTAATTCTGTGTGCGATTTTTCTAGACGATTTACCTGATCCTTAAGGCTGCTTCCACCGTTTGGCTTGAACTCTGCCCTCATTTCATCGAGGTAGTGCTTGACTAGCCATCTGATCATTCCTGCAACAATACCTATGACGCTAAGAAAAGCCAATACGGGCGGCGCCCAGGTAAGATCAATATTTGAGAAATCCATTATGTTTCTATTGTAACGGCATATTTTGTGGTTTTAAGCTCGGCGGGGCACAAGTTCAAAAAAATTTAGAGTTCTTCGAAATTATATTGGTTTAAACGTCGCGTGAAATAGAGTACCCCAACCCCCCACATACAACATGTATGACTATGGGTTAGATAACTAGCTATCGAGTATATCCCCATAGGGAGGATAGGGAGTATGATCAAGAAGTGTTAATATTAAGTTTTTTGATCAAAGAACCTTCGGTTACGTACCCTCGAAGTTTTATGATAATGTGCTAAAATTGTATTATGAAAGATAATGGCGATGTAGAATTTATGGATCTATTTGATCCTAGACAGCCTAGATCAGATAAAGACGTTGTTGAATCAAGATTAGCTATTTGTAATGAATGCCCTTGGCTTGATAAAAGATTAGTTAAATGCCGTAAGTGTGGTTGTTTTATGAAATTAAAATCTACACTTGGATCTGCTAAATGTCCTATAGGTAAATGGTGATGACAAGAGATTTAGATTCCCTCGAAAATAATTACGATATATGGGATGATGTTTGGCTCATTAAGGAAGAAGAAGATGAAAGATCATCATGACAAAGATTACCTTCAGGATAAGATCAATGAAGGAAAAACTTCTAAAGATATAGCTAATGAGCTGCGTGTTTCTTATAAACTTGTCGAATTATACCTCAAAAAGTTCGATATACCCTTCGAATCACAGCAAAACACCCTTTAGGGTAACATAACGTTATCAAAATGTTATAATATATACCCTTTCTCGATCTGAAAAAATTTTTAGATCCAAAATGACAAAAATCTGAATATTTTATTAGTGTGTATGATACACGATCACAGATAAAAAGTCAAACTAGGTTAGTGCGCACACCGATACGACTTTACAAAAAAATACCCGTACGGGTTTATAGAAAAATACTGGCACGCCCTAAACAAAAACTACCCCTAGGCGGTAGGTGGCACCTAGGGGTAGGGGGTGGTGCTTAGTCCCTAAGCGGGGACCAAGTCTGACCAAACAGCGTCTAACTTGAAGACGATAGAGTAGTAGCCTTCGCCACTACCGATTCGGCTAAGCATTTCATCTGCCTCAGCCATAGTGCTGAAGGTGTCAGACTCCATGATAACCTCAGAGGTTTGACGGTTGAATACTTTTACTTGATACATTTTTTTCTACTTTCTTTTTTCTTACTTACTTATACAATACCATTGACCACTGACATTGACTAACCGATAACGGTAGCCAACTCAGGATATTCAGCGTATTCATACGCACAAACGAGAGAACCTTCGTCCTCTACAGCAGGAACATAGTTACCGCAAGTTTCGCAGTAACCCATATCTAATAGTTCGTTATACATTGGTATAACTCCTTTCTTTTATCTAATCTTTATACTACTAACAATAGTACCTATACCCCGAAAAGTCAAGCCCGCTCTCGGCGTGTCGCAAAAATAATTCTATTTCCCAGGTAACTCACAGGTGGGGCCGGTCCAGGCCGGCCCTGTTAGCAAGTTGTGGATAACTATTTTTGGTGTACACGGCGTGTCGCCTTGCATTTGTCGGTGGTGGCTGGTACTGTATAGGTATAGATAGAAAGTAGGTAGTAAAATGAAAATCAAAGTAACACTAAACAGTGGAAACGAAAAGTTTCTATTCTTCAGCGAGTTTGCTCGCAAGTCAGTAATGGCTAAGTATAACCAACTCGTTTCTGAAGGCGAAATCCAAGCCTTCGAGTTGGTATAGTGTCAGTGGTAACTGATAGTCTTAGAATAACAAGAAAGGAAAACTAAAATGATTGCTTATCCACTATCGATAGACAAAGTCTATGCTGACTGTGTTAGTTGTGACGCTGTTCACATTGTAGACAAGTATGTGACTTATCACTTTTGTAATCACTGCCGTTCTTCACTCCGTAAGCGAGGTGCGTAATGGGCTGGCTGTCTGTAAGCGTGTTGCTGATGGGTGTGGCTATGTCGTTCCACGATACCCTGTGGGTTTGGGCTGGTCTGTTCTTCCTGGCGTGGGTAGGTCTGTCTGCCATAGAGATGCGGTTGCGACCAGACAAGTGGAACTAATCGGCGTGTCTACTTGACATCGATCGAAAGTTGGGGCCGGCTCGACTGTATCTACCCTACAAAAAACACACCCAAACTTTGTGCTCTAGGTAGTTGAAATCTGGAGAATAGTGTGAGATGATTAGTTATATAAAGATAAAGAATAGAAAATATAGAAAGTAGGTACAAAATGTACAAAGTAATCGAATTCAAATCAAATGGTTCAGTAAAGACTACTGGCTTGTTCAAGAATGAGACTATGGTCTCGGTTCTTCCTAAGTACCGTCAATTGGTATCAGAAGGTACCATTGTAGAATTCATCGTAGTTGATGAAGATGGTAAGCCTTACCTAAACGGTTCTTACTAATCGGAGTGTCGGCTTGACAATCCGACAACTTTGGCCGGCCCGCCTGTGGATAACTTTGTGGATAAGATGTGGAAACTATTTTTACGATCCTCGGCGTGTCGGTTTGGTAATGTCGGTGGTATAGGCTATGCTTAGTTATATAAAGAAAGGAAAACTATGACTAGACACTATTTCTCAGACTGGCTAGATGAAGACTGCCTGCGTTGTGAAGAATGCGGAATGAATGCCCTCGGCAAACACTCCACCTGTGAAGAATACACAGCCTACAACCAAGAGCGTAATCGTCAGTTGCGTGAGCGTTTGGTAACAAAACCATAACGCTCGGCGTGTCGCCTTGACACGCTTCCCCCAATAGACTAATGTTAGTACTAACAAGAAAGGTGGCGACTATGGCCAATATCAAACACTATACCCCCTGCGGAACCTGTGGGCAGACTTGGGCAACTGCTCACCTAGTCTATGTCGGCGGTGCTGACCTTCACTGCCGTACCTGTGTCAGTGGTCGCTGATACACTAAAACCAAACGAAAGGAAAACTATGTCATACCAATATAATCCAGATGTCACCGAACTCCGTCAGGCTTGGGAAGTAGCCTACGGCGAAATGGGAGTCTATCTGCTCTCGGGTGCTATGTTCGTCAATATAGACGACGGCACTAAAGAAAGACTCTACAAGCAAGCACTAGACAAAGTGCGTGAAGACCTAGAAGAAAAGGGGCTTGTCTAATGATGACTCGCAAAGACTATGTGAAGGTCGCTCAGATTCTCTCAGAGTACCGTCAGAGTATTCCCGCTGAGGACTATCACGATTTGGTGATGGACTTTGGCAAGATGATGAAACTGGATAACGATAGGTTTGACTTGTCCCGCTTCATGATTGCCTGTGGCATTGACATGAAGGCACTGGTGACTCATGCCATGAGCACTTTGCCCAAGCCCAAGCCCGCTAGCGAGCATGTTAGCCTAGCATAAACGTATGCCCTTCGGGGCATATGGGGCCGGCCCAGCCGCTTTTCCAGTTAGATCATTTACGAAGCAATTTATGAAGATCGCAGAAAAAATCGCAGAAAGTTTTCCAGTTTACGGCGTGTCGGTTTTGCTATGTCAGTGGTCTGTGTTAGTGTTTAGTTATGAACACATTAGATGAAAACCCAACCCAAGTATTTTGCTCGCAGTGTGACTTTGTCACCCCTAACTTTATTGAGTGGGCAGGTGAGTTCTACTGCGAGGAGGAGTGCGTAGCCTACCTCCCCACCGAAGCCTCTATGGAGGAGCAGGACTTCGGCAACCCCGATGCCGATTGGCTTGCCTCTGCTGGCTGGGGTGACGACGAGGACTACGGAGCCTGGTAGGGGGCCGGCCGCGTTATAAAACCGTTATAATTAATTTTACGACACGCCGCAGATCGATTTGCGGGTGTCAGTGGTCAGTGATAGGTTGTAGTTATGAAGCACAAAGGTAACGAGAACAAGCCTTATATCGAGGCTATGCGTGAGATTAGAAAGTCTAACAAGGCTGGCACTCACGCTGACAAGCGTACCAAGCGTGCTCGCACAAGACAATCAAGCAAGTACAAAGCAATCAAAGATGGAGAAGAATAATGGGAGCAATGAGGGCAATGGATATTGCTGACAACTTCGACCTTGAGGAAGGTATTAAGATACACCTTAGAACAAACCACTACCCTGCCGTACCTATCGAGATGGTTCCAACGTGCCTTGAGGCTATTGACGCTGTGAACACCGAAAGCGACTGGGAAAAGTTGATTACGTTACCTCATGGAGTATCGTACAAAGGCTTGACACAAGCCCCCGCCAGTGCTATTATTGAGCAACACCACCTTGAGTTCTGGATTATCGAAAGCGAGTTGTACTAATGACTGACACTTACCTTATCGACAAATGGTATATACAATATGCTGATGGTACTTTAGTACCTTGCCAAAATAAGGCAACAGCAGAGTATCTCGTAAATATCGGTGACGCAGAGCGTATCGTAGATGTCACTAGAGAACTGATGAAGAAATGAAAGACGGAACCTATGTCGTCAGGCTAGATGACGAAGGGCTCCCAATGCTCGCTAATCAAATAAATATGTCTGATGGGTATTGGGTATCTGATGACACTGGTGTATCCGTTCACGGAGAACTGGAGTCTAACGCTGTACTAGATGCCCTTAGCCTAATGGATATCAAAGATGGGGAGATTGTTGGTGTCTGGCAGAATAAAGAAGTGTCGTATATAGACAGGTCTTATCACTTTAGAAATAAAAACACCGCCCTAAAAGCAGGGGAAGCGTTTCAGCAGATTGCTATCTGGGATTGCGCCAACTCCAAGGCTCTCGACATTCGCTATTAGCGGGTGATCGGGGCCGGCCCCCGAAACCGTTACCAAGCCGTTACCAAAAATATCCCATATGGGCTTGACAATGTCGGTGGTGGCTGTCATACTTAGTATATCAACAAAACAACGGTGGCTGGCTCGCCACCCCTAACAGTAAGGAAGCAAACTATGAACACTCCCACTATTGGAGAAGCATACACCACCGCTCAGTCTGGCGTTACTGGCGTTGTCCAGGAAATCGTCAAGAACGCTAGCGGTTCGTTCCGCGTTCGCCTTGATGTGAACGGTCAAGAGCGTTGGACTACCGTAAAGTAGTCTAACCTGTGTGGGGGGAGAGCCACCTACTTTCCTCTCTCCCCACACCACCTCTATGTCGGTGGTCAATGATATAGTTATGAAGTAAGCAAATCCCCCTATTGAGAGAGAGAATAATAATGGCAAGAAGCATTTCCGTAAAGGTTCCTACCTCGTTGCTCATTCAGCAGATTGAGGAGCGTATTGCTCAGATTGACAAAGATATTGAGGAATACCCCGTCAAGCGTGAGGCATTTGACAAGGCAGAGGAAGCATACAAGGCAGAGGTGGCAAACTTTATTGCTGCTTATCTTGGAGAAAACCTCGACAAGATTGGCTTTGACTATGAGGACATCATTCGTATCAACACAGGCTTTGGTGTCTATCGTGGACAGAGCAAGGTAGAGGTTTCCTTTGATACTGACGCAATCGTTGGTTTCCCTAAGCGACCAGAAGCACCAGAGAAGCCCAATCAGCGTGAGTCGTTTGGTCGCGAATACTCTACCCGCAAGGAGTTGCTGGAGAAAAATCTCCGTATCCTGAAGATGACATCACAGGAAGAGGTCAATGCCTCTACCTATGGTGCGATTATGGAAATCCTCTAGGGACAGGAAGCACCTGGGTATGTGTCTAAACTGCCCTATTCCCTGGGAAATGGCGAGCCTGGGTGACGATTGGAGCCCCACCTGGGTAGAAGGTATAGTGGATAAACTGCCCCCTCGCGGGGGATCGTTGGGCCGGCCCAAATATTTTTACTCTTATCGGCGTGTCGATTAGGTCTATGTCAGTGGTTGCTGTTACGATGTATATATACCCCCTAGAGAAAGAACAGTTATGAACCTAGTACAGACATTTCAGACTTATGTCGAAGACGCTACCCCTGGCCAAATCGAAGAAGCGGCTAAGTGGTATTTCGAAGCAGAGAAAGTAGCACACAAGGTGGCAGAGAATCTTGACGCTAGCCTAGAGGTTGGTGCCAGTGTTGTCTCAGCCTTTTCTCCTCGTGAGCGATGGACAAGCAATGTCACGAAAGCAATCCATTTTTCATTGGGCAAGCCAGTTACTGGATTAAGTAACAATCTCAAAATGGCACAGGCAAGCCTTACCCTAGGCTATGAAGCATTAAGAGGACCTAAGACAAATGCCTTTGCTAGGGCAATCGCAGGTGACGAGAACGCCGTAGTGGTGGATGTCTGGATGATGAGAGCAGGTGGATTCGGTATTGACAGCCCAAACAAAACACAGTATACTGATGTGACGAACGCAATCAAAACAGTGGCCGACAAGAATGGCCTTACCCCTAGAACAACGCAAGCACTAATCTGGATTATGGTTAGAGGAAGTGGAGAGTAGAATGCCTAAGTATACAGTTACAGGTAGTTATAAAGAATACTACGAGCTTACAATTGAGGCACCCGATGAGGACACAGCTGTGCAAATATTTTATCAGAAGGGTGGCGGTGAATCGAGCCTGGATGGCGACTGGGACGATATCGATGTGGATTTTGTGTCTTGGCATGACCCCGACACACACGAAGAGCCCACGGCCGATTACACAGAAGAAGACTATGACCCCGACGGAGGTAAAATCAGATGGTAAAGAAAAAATTGAAAGAGTATGAAGTGCTTGAAGTACGTGGCTTTATTGTACATGCATTCAGTGAAAAACATGCATTAGATAAATTCAATCGCTATGACTATGTCTCTGAGGGAGACGTGTGGCCAGAAGTCCGCGAGCTAGGCCCCGTCAACATGAGCGGGACAGCTCCGGGATAGGTTTCTCTGGGGGGAGAAAAGACCTGGGCATGTCATCTAAACTGCCTGATCCCCAGATTTCTGGGCCGGCCCCGCCGCCCACCATATAACAAAACTATAACTTAGTTTACGAAGAACCTAAATAAACTTGTGCATGTCAGTGGTTAGGTGTATGATTACTAATGTAAACAAATCCCCTAACGAAAGGTGTCTCATGGCACACGAATTAGAATCAGACAAATCATTCGCTTCATTCCGTACCCCCGCTTGGCATGGTCTGGGCACCGTCTTTGAAGAAGAAGTTAGCACTAAAGAAATGCTTGAGCTGGCTAATCTTCACGATTGGAATGTACACTTGGAAGAAGTTGCCATTCCAGATGGTTTCACCTCCGACAAGACATACAACTATGTCACTCGCACGAACCCCTTTGACCGTAAGCAAAAAGACATTCTCGGTGTTGTGGGTGAGCGCTACCGCATTCTCCAGAATGAGGAGCTGTTCGACTTTGGTGACGCACTGCTAGATGGTGGTGGTCGTTGGGAGACTGCTGGCTCTATCAAGGGTGGGCGTCAGGTCTTTGGCTCTCTTGCTCTTGAGCGTGAGACTGTGCTCGACCCCTCTGGCGTATCTGATAAGGTAAACTCTTATCTTCTGGTAAACACATCACATGATGGCTCTATCGCAATTCAGGCTAGCGTTACGCCTGTGCGTGTTGTCTGCGCTAACACTCTAAACCTTGCTCTTGGTTCTGGTGTTGGTCGTAACCGTAGTGTCAAGCAGTCTTACAAGATTCGACACACCCAAACCGCTAGTGGTAAAATCCAGGCAGCTCGTGAGGCTCTTGGCTTGGCTAATGTCTACATGGATGAGTTTGACAAGCTTGCTCAGGAGATGATTCAGCAGACTATCTCCAATGACAAGTTCCAAGACATCATTCGCATGGCTTACCCCATGCCAGAGGCAGACAAGAAGGGTGCTCTCTCTAAGTGGAACACCAAGCTTGAGCTTCTTGAGGATATCTATCAGGGTGAGTTCAATAACACTATCGCTGGTACCGCTTGGGGTGCTCTCAACGCTTTGACTGAGCGCATTGACTGGCACCGTATTGGGCGCAAGGGTTCAGACGAGGCTGTACTGTCTGGAGCTAGTGGCTTCGACCCTATGGTGAACGCTGAGAAGAATCGTCTTCTCCAGGTTGTTCGTCAGGCTGTCTCAGCCTAACCCCTTAGTCCTAGGCATGACTCTAAACTGCCTCCCCATTTTGGGGCCGGCCCAGATCTCCCCAAACAATAATAGTATATAAACTCATTTACGATGCATTAAGAAGAGATCCTAGAAATCGCAGGAATTTCTATTGACCGTGTCAGTGGTTGGTTGTATAGTGGTGGTATGGAGAAACACGAAGTAGTAAATGAGATTCTAGAATATCTAGATACCCGTCGCACACAGCTATCCAATGAGATGTCTGCTGTTGCTTATGAAAGCAATGACTACGCAATGCTTGACGCAATGTATGAAGTATATGACCACCTTATCGCTAAGTTGGAGGATGACTTTAGATGATACAAACAATCAAGGTAGACCATGTCTGCCGTTGGTGTGCCCTCGAAAAAGAATTCTATCTTCTAGATAGGATATGCGAAGACTGTTGGGAAAGGATGCACAATGCAAACTGAACAAGCTGAACAACGAGAAGTCTATATTGAAGTCTTGGGTGGAGTTGCCCATATCATTTCTGCCCCACACGATGTAGATGTTTATATTATTGACTTAGACGAGGAGAAGGAAAGTGCCAGGTAGAGAATCAGAATACATGCGTGGCTATCTCCGTGGGGTATCTGCCTTGATGGGGCTTATCAGTTCTGGTAAGGTCAAAAGACTTGACAAAACCAATGTATTACAGTATGCTAGAGAACTAGTCGAAGCCCAAAAAGATAGGGAAGATTCATTATGACTGCCCCCCTAATATCGTGGAAAGAATGGGAAGATACATACAAGCCCATTAATGATACTATGTTTGATTTCTATGATGAAGCAGAGGAACACTCTTCATCCCCCTATCACCTATGGACTGTTGTAGATAATAATCCTAACAGTGTTTACTTAGATGTTCTTCCTGGTCGCAGGTTGTTTAATAGGATAGGTTTCTATGTTACCGAAATTCCTTGGGAGGATACAGATATGGTGGTGAGCAATGACAAACAATATTCCTAGAGAAGACAACGAGATGTTCGAAGATATGGTTTGGGAGGAGTGGGACAATGAGTAATGAGACTATCTTTGAGCGGCAAGAAAAGATTGACTATGAGTGGCAAGATGGTGATGATGCAGAAATATATGATGCTGGTTATCAAGATGGTTTAATTAAAGCAATAACTATCTTAGATTCCGTGCGGCAACAACCAGAAGTAGATAGGCTACCATCAAGCTTTACTGTGTCAGTGGTCATTGCTACACTTAGAAAGGTAGCAGAAGGAGA
>Ga0209953_1000121_pt1 | contig 30891 bp, 50 predicted proteins | sample SalPonred_H2O_MG_FD_185713 | JGI IMG/M metagenome (GOLD analysis project Ga0209953, IMG submission 185713) | Salt pond water microbial communities from South San Francisco under conditions of wetland restoration - Salt Pond MetaG... | ecosystem: Environmental > Aquatic > Non-marine Saline and...
CTTATTATTTTTGCAGAGCCTGGTATATATCTAAGAGCATAGTCAAAACCTAAATCACGTAAAAACTTTTTAAGCTCGCGAGTAAAGCCAGGACCTGGAGCAGTAGCTTGTTCTGCGATAGCTTGAGCTATAGCTCTGCCTAGCTTACCATTTAGCTCTTTCACTATAACTTTATCCATATTGTTAAGAGCTTTAGTTATAGTAGAACCAAAAAACTCAAAGTTTAAATTTATAGAACCGTCTGCATTTTTTTTGATTACAAATTTACCTTTTTTTGAGATAGCAGCTTTTTTCATGTCCTGCCAAGTAAAACGTATTGTTCTATTTTGTAGCTTACCTTGAAAATTTACAGGTATATCTATACTATTAGCTTTAGCTGTTAATGTAGTTCTTATAGCTGTAGCTGCTTGACTTTTTCCTGATAATACGTTAACTATACCTTGTTGGTTGTTTTTATTTTTTATTAGGTCATTTAATAATCGAGTAGTAGGTAGTTCAGCTTTTTCAGCAGTAACTCCTTGTTCGGTGGCAGTAAAACCAGTAACAAGGTTCATCTTACCACCTTTTATTAATAGGCCTGTACCCCCGCCTACTTTAATACCGCTTCTTCTGATTATTTGACCATCTTGTTCAACAGTAGCTACTAACTTCTGCTCTCTAAGCTCTGTAATACCGCTTTCAAGAGTTATAAAGTAATCAGGGAAAAAACCTCCAGTACCTTCTCTTATTTTACCACCGCCTAGCTCTTTAACTATAACCTGTTCTAGTTCCTGATTAAGTTTTTTAGCTAAAGAGTTAAACAACCCGCTATACCTACTTTTAACACGAGCCGCTGAATAAAATTGCTGAGAGGCCCTCAAAGCCACGCTAAGTGATGTAGTGTTGTTAGTAGTTACCCTTTTATTGGGTGTAAGGGTAGTAGAGCTAGTTTTGATAGTAGTTCGCATCAATCAATAATCCTGTATAGGTCTAGTATACGACGTATATGTGGAGGAAAATTACCCGCTAGCGGATATCTATCACCGCTTTCACCCTCAAAGCTAAATCCTTTTTTCTCTTGATCTTGTTTATATAGTAGTTTAATAAAATCTAGAGTAGCCATTTGAATATCATAAGGCACTTGATCTGTTTCATAACCTGCACGGTATGTTACTCTTACGCCGCTAGGAAATGGCTGAAATGATGGTGGACCAGATAAAGTAAGTGCTGGATAGTTATTTCTTATAGTAGGATAGCTTCCTCGTATACCAACTGCGCCTGTATCTCTAGTTATTTCCCCTTTATCGCGTGAAAAAGAATACTCATTTATTTCGTTATGGGCATCTTTAGTTGATGTAGCGTTTTGCTTTTCATCAAAGTGTAGCAGTAGTACACTATCACTATCAGGCCTGTGTCTATAAACAGGGGCAACAAAGTCACTAGAGTATTGCGCTACATCAGATATTTTTAGCTCGTCTACATAACCAGCAAAAGTAGTACCTATTTCTATATTAGAAGTAAAGGTAAGGTTGTTTTCTGCAAAGCTTGAGTTTGCAATAGTATTACCATTATAGTGTAAATATATACGCTCATTCTCTAAACTACGAGTTAGTGCTACATGAGCCCAGCGGCGTTTAGCAAATTGCTGTGCTTCTACATCTGTGTTAGATCCTTGTATAGTAGTTAAGCTACCATCTATATTAGCCTCAAAAGCCAAGCCGTACTGGTTTGCAAGCTTAAACTGCATGTAGTTAGAAGCGTCAGTATTAAAAGCAACTAGTACATTATCTTGTAAAGTAGGTTTATCTACTCTAACAAACATTTCTACTGTAAAGTCTGCTTCTTCAAACTGTAGCTGGGCAGGAACTGGAGTAGTACTTATATAAGAGTTATTATCTAAACTTAGAGAGGAGCTTCCAAACTTTTTAATCTTTGAATTGATGCGGGCACCGTTATAAAATGTAAAAGAAGTATCATCATTACTAGAGTCTATAGGAGTTCCTATAGTTGTAGGATCAGCAAGAGTTACATGCTCTACACCGTTAAATTCTGTGACTTGATATACGTTGTTTAGCGGCAGTCTACTAACAAAAACAGAAGACTTACCTCCATCAAACAGTTCTACATAATTATTGGCTAATACTTCTTGCCCTATATAATGCTCTACTACACCTGTAGCATAGCTCACAATATTAGATAATCTAGCATCTTGAGTGTTGCTAGAAATACTTAGATAATCTTTTACTTGTTCAAGAGATATATAAGTATAACGACCCATATTTTCTTCAAAACGTTCTACCATAAGCACCTTCCTATCAAATAAGGGGAGGCGTATTACCGCCTCCCCCGCTATTTATTTTAAATTGTGAGGTTAAAATTAACCAGCCTGAATTGTAACAGCATATGCATACTTAGAGGAGTCTAGAGCTGCGCTGCTGTTAGTTGTAAGAGCCTTAAAGTCAAAGCGAGTGCTCATGTACATCGCTGTAACTTGCTGGCGTGGTTCGTATTCACTTTCGATTTCAATACCACGACGTTCGGCAATCATAAAGCCAGGCTTATACATAAGTACACCAAGATGGTTACCAGTGCTTCCTACGTTATCAAGGAATTCAGAGATAGCGATAGGAATACCGTATACTGCACCTACAGAACCTGTTAGGTAAGTAGCGTTTGGACCAAACTTATCTACTGTACGGAAGTCAGAAGTAGTTACTAGGTTGTTATATCCTTCAATAGAAGTAACAAATACTAGGTCATTACCGAGCTGAAGACCATACTTACCCATAGATGTTCTAGCAGAGGCGATATCAGAAGGATCAACTTTATCAGAAGCAGAACCAGTATCTACCATTAGAGAAGCGTCTTCACAAAGATTTGTGATACCTTCGATAACAGATGCGTAACCAGTACCAGCTGAGATGCTGTTAGTTGGGGACGCAGTGAAGCCTGTTAGAGCGCCTGTACCGCGAAGAATAGACTTATCAATAGCACGAGCTAGTCGACGAGTAGCCGCAGCACGTAGGAAGTCTAGAAGAGGAAGAACAGTATCTTCTTCTTCGTCTTTTGCTAGGTGAGTTGTAGCCATAAACTTGTGTGGAGTAAAGTCTACGGATGCGATAGTGTTTTGGTTAGAAGTTGGTACGTTTGTAGTATCACCAATTCCTGTTGCAAAAGTACCACTCTTGAACATTGCAACATCACCATCAGTGTCTTCATCAGCGACTGGTACACGGAAAGTTTTAGCATCTACTGCAATGCGGTTAAACATTGGAGCAATTACTAGCTGCTGTTCCATCTCAGTATAGATGTTGGAAGAGAAGTTAGAAAGGAATTGATCAACTGTAGTAACAGCTTTCATACGGCTACCGTATTTAGTGTCAAATACATCACGCTTGTTAAGCATCTTCGATAGAAGAACAGCGTTTGCCATTTCTTTATCAGAAAACTGTGCGCTTGCGCGAGAATTTTCTTGGTAGTGCATTTTGCTAGTCTGAAGAGCGCTAAGCTCTTCCTTATACTTAGAAATCTGGCTTTGAAGTTCTTTTACTTCTGCAGTTTCTGATACAGAGTTATTATCTCCGTACTTATCTTTAGCATCTGCCTCTTTTATGATAGCTTCACCAGTTTTTTCAACTAGATCTGCAACTCTAGGCTCGGAAACAGTAGCTGTTTCTTTTTTAGTGTCGATCTCGGCTTCTTTTTTAGCAGTTTCGAGATCTATATTGTCTACGACTTGTTCAGCCATTTTGTCGTTCTCCTTTGTTGAATCATCGTGAAGCTCGTCAGGCGTGTTTTTATTAGAAACCGTGTCTTCACTTTCAGTCATATTTGTAGTTTTATTAACTTGTGAAATTTCTTCTGCATTCACATTAAGGATATTATCACAGTCTTTGCCATCGGCGTCAATTTCTAAAAATTTAAAGATTGGGCTTTGGGCAGTCGGTATTTCTAGGACCTTATACATTTTATCTTTAAAATTTACTAGGTCCCCACTCGCTAGTCCTTGAACTTCAGCAGATAAAAGATTAACAAAAGGAATAGACTCGTTCGGGTCTTGTACCTCTAACTCTTCTTCATCTTCTTCAGTATCTTTAGCTTCTTCCGCATCTTGAGATGCTGTTATAGTTTTTTCTTCAGTGTCTTCTACGGTATGTCCACCTTCAATGGTAGCTTTTTCTAAAGAATTTTCTTCAACCGCGTCACTTTTTACTTCTTCTGAAGTGTCTGTTTTAGCTTCGCTCATTGCTTCCTCCTCAGTAGGTGATAAAGGTCTCTCGTTTATAGATTGGCCTTCGTCTGCGTCATGAATTGGAACACCCATCATAGTTATTTCGTGAGTATGTCCTTCACTATCTAAAATAACACCATCTACTATTTTGTGAGTGTGGTTATGCATATGAGAAGCATAGGTTGTTACGCCGTTTCCATTCTCGTCTATCTCTATAGTATGATAGTGTCCCTTAGACATATCTGTGATGCCGGCTTTTATACCGTTCATCATTTTTTCTTTTTCTTCTGCGCTAATCTCTTCAAAGCTCTTTAAAAAATCTTTGTAGTTATCTTCTGAGTCAAAACTCTTTCTGACACTAAACAAAGAGTCTTGATTACAAGGTACACTCACAACAGATATTTCTAATAATTCTACGTCTGTTATAAGCATAGAATCATCTTCTCTATTATATTTGCCGTCTTTTACTCTAAAACCTACACTAAAACTTTTTAGCGCACCATCTTTAATTAGAGTTTGAACTCCGTGAGTTTTTTCTGCAGCTTCGCTTACAGAACCTTCTACGAATATACCCTTTTTATCTACAGCAATATTGTCAATACGACCGATTGGGCAGTCGTGTTTATGCTGATAAAGCATAACAGGGTTTTTTCTAAAGTTCTCTACGCCTTTAGCCCAGGCTTCTGCTGTAACAACATCTCCTGCGCGATCTTTTGTAGTAGTATTAGCATAACCTGCTATACGTAAAGACTTAGAGCCTTTTTTAAAAGATTTAGCTTCGAAAGAACTGTTAAGATAAAATGTTTTGTTAGTCATTAGTTACTTCCTCGCTTGTAGAATCTTCTTCTACGGGTCTACCACCTTGAGTCGCATCAGTAGCGCTTCCTGTAATATTCTGTGGTATTCTTATATTATCATTACCATCAATTTTTGCAAATCTTAATCCTTCACGAGCTTCATTCGGGGTTATAATTCCCGTGTTCACCAGAGTAGAATAATAAATAGCTTGAGTTCTGTTATCAGGCTGAAGAGCGGGAACACTTAGTTTATCAGGCCGGATAGTTACATTATTATTAAAATAATGCGAAAAAGCACTACAAAATTGATTTAGTATCGGCAGTACTGTATGTAGATAAAATAGTTTTTGATTTGCGTCAATATTAGCATTATTACCTGATTTAAGAAGTACGTAAGGTACTCCAATAGCTTTTGCCATATCTTGCTGAATACGCTCAATTGACTCTTCAAAGTCTAGTTGATCAAAATTGACAGTTGAGAATCTATCTATTTTAAGACCGCCATCTAATATAGCAGGATTACGTGCACCATCGAATATTGTAGTGTACGTAGACCTCCAAGCTTCTAGAAGTCGCTCTTTAACTCGTCTAGAAAGGATGCTGTCTGTAGTAAGAACAAATCCGGGCAGTGCGTTATTCTTAAAAAACTGCCGTTGAAAGTTAATCATATAGTAATAAAGCTCCATAAGCCTAATTACAGACTTTAGCTTAGAAGTTCCCCTAAATATAGACTCAGAGTTCTCATTCATTATATGTATTATTTCATGAGCTTCAAACCGTATAGCTTCTGCTTTACGAGTTTGTTTAGCGTATCCAAAAAAGTCTGAACTTTGTTGGTTGCTTACTAAATAATTATAATGAGATACAAAGGCTTTAGAGTCAGGAACAACCTCCACATCATTAGCTGGTAATAGATATATACTATCACCATCATAATAGAAAAAGGCGTTACCGTCTAAATGAAAATCTAAAAAAGCACGCCTAAAAAGACGCGCTCTATCCTCAAAAGGATTAGGTTTAACATTTAGTAGCTTATTTACTTTTTTAGCAGGACTGTTGCCTTCGACTACAAGAGGAATCTCTACACAAGCACTTATAATCATTTCTACAGAGCGGTGAATTACTTCTATTTCTCTATAGGCTTGTTCATAATCTACTATAGTCTCTGGAGAAGCATACGGCTCTAAAGAAGCCATAGACGGTTGAGCCGGGTTTAGTTTTTCGGATAGCCATTGTCTCCAAGGCGCTATATCTTTAGTTGCCATTTTTCTCTTTCTGTATATCTAGCCAATTTTTAATTTTAGGAGCTAAATGATTACTGTACCTCTGTCCATAAATAGTATGAAGCCGTTTATGGTGGTCTGAACAAAGAGTGTATAAGTTTTCTTTAGACAGCTTTTCTGTATAGTCTTCAGCAAAACGCACTCTATAATCAAGTATCTGTTCTTCTGTATCTACACTTGCTATACTGTTTTTAGATAACCATTCATTAAATAATTCACTTACGCTGTATAGATGGTGCAGCTCTAATTTTTGTGTACAACCGCATATATAGCAGTAGTCTCTTAACTTATAGTCTTTTTTAATATAGTCACGTATATAACGTAGTGGTAATCTTTTAAGCTCTGTCATCTATTTATTGTATTAAAAATTTTGTAATAGTCCAATTATTTAAGCATATATAGATATATTACTCATTTTATGGTGAGTATATAGTGCATAACGCACAGCATCACTAGAATGAGAAGGCCAATCATGCTGCGGTTTAGGTTTCTCGGTATTAGTATTCCAAGCATAAGCTGTCATAGCTTTAAAAGTGTGCATACCGCCTTCTATATCAAATAGCAGCTTATCGTGCTCAATTAGTGACTGAACAAAGTTTATTCCATCATTTACAGACTTAATAGCGTTTTCGCAATATATATCATAGTCGTACGCAAAGTCAGCCTTTACCTGTGCTGCTGCCGAGTCTATATATATCGTATCTATATTCCACTCATCAATTTTATCTTGTATAGCCTTGGCAAGTTGTGATGTAGTACATTCTTGAGATACAAACTCGTCTAATATATAATACCTTTCACCGTCGTATCCTATTACTATAAAAGCATTAGGATCTCTATATCCTACGTCTAGCCCTGCTATAACTTCAATAAATCGTTGTTCTGTATAATCGCCTAAATGCTTATCTTCGCTTAAGTGTTCATATATCTGAGATTCTGTGGTAGTCCATTCACACTCATACTCTTGTAGATATAGAGCGCGTGTCATAGAGCGGCGAGCTTCTTCTACGTCAGACTCTGATAACATAGGGTTTGAGCGCCAGGTGTATAGTGCAGAACCCCAATCTTCATATTCATCTTCTTTACCTCGTAAAAAATAGTTATAAAGATAATTGCCTTTACCGCGAGGAGTAGAAATCCACAAACAACGTGAGTCTTTAAACGTTGATAGTGCCGGACGTAAGTCACGAATAAAGTATTCGTCATTAGGAATAATAGCAGCCTCATCTACGATAAGTAGATTAGCTGCGCGTCCAACTAACGAGTCCCGATTATTAGCTGACAGCAGCCTAAATACTGAACCATTTATAAGCTTTACAACTTTATCTTTTTGGTTAAAGCGCTCTACCTCAATATCGAGCTGTTTAATTAGGTCTGTAACGTAGTCCCAAATAATAGAGGATAGTGAAAAGTTAGGAGCTACTACCATCACTTGCTGTCCTGGCTCAAGTAGTTTAGCAAAGGCTAGTATAGCAGCGCCATAAGATTTGCCCGTGCGTCGTCCGGCAATATGCACAAAAAAACGATTTGTATTAAGCCCTTCGACCATAGCTTGCTGAGACTTATTAAAGCGCACGGGTACTGGTAGCTTTTCAAGCAGCTTTTCAATAGGTAGTTTAAAAAAAGGTGTTGTCATAGAAATCCCTATATAAGTATTGATAGTTAAAGTGCTGAAAATTCTTGCTCAAATGTAATAGTGTAATCGCCAGCAGTTACTTTACTAACAGCAACTGCTTCCGCATCAAAGCATTTTTGTACATGATCATGTACTATTTTAGCAATCTCTAAAATTTCTGCATTTGTTGTGTTTCTAAAGGTTAATATATTCTCGCCATCTATAATTTTTGCGCATTTCCAGATTGAGTTTTCTGCTCTTTTACCTTGTTGTATTGCAACAGCGACGTTAGATATTCTATTCTGACTCTCTACTGTTGTATCAATAAACCATTGGTCATTGTTATAATCAGTCCACAATAAGCCTTCTGCTTCTTTGCTATACCTGTCAGATGCTATTTTACTAATCAATAAAGGTTCTGCTTCTTCGGCAGGTTTATCGTTTACTGTCCACGTTCTATACCAAGCACCATTAGATTGTGTGTAGGTTTCACTGAGTGTTTGAGTGACAGTGTTATATGATGGCTGTGGTGTATCATTACATGGATATACTCCATATTCTGTTAGTGTCTCCTCCGGAATTTCCTTCGGAAAACTTACGTTTGGATTTTCGCGGCGTAGTAAACCCAGTGTGTATTTTACTGCGTTGCCGTTTGTGACTTTAACAAACATATTTTTCTCCTATGCTCTTATATGATATATTGAAACCTGACTGGTTCCAATTAAATTAACTGTTCCGGTGTTGCCCTGATTTCCATCAGGGTCTCTTCTAAAAGCAAGTCCTATTTCATCACCTGCTGTTAAATTATATATTGTAGAAAGATGCACTGACGATTCGTTGTGCCCGCTACCGCTCCTTATGTAACCAGAACTTCCTATTTCTGCTTGCGCTGTTCCATTTATTGTAAAGGCTATTTGTACACTAGATCTTTGAACAGTGCTATCTTGTCTAATTGCTGTAAAAATCAAATAATATCCATCTGCAGGAACAACAATACCTGAAGAAGAAGATGTGTATCCTCCAGTGTTAACAGATAAAGATCCAGTGACAGGAAATACATTTTTAGAAGTAAAAGTTGTAGATCCGTTAATGGTGCTATCCGAAAACAGCGATGCTCTTGTATGAGCATTCGCAGCTGATAACACAAGGTTGGTTAAACTGGATCCATCACCGACCAATGAGCCGGATATATTTCCTGCTGCAGTTAGCGTATTTACGTCAATATTATCATTGACGAGATTTAAAAGTGTTCTTTCTGCCATTAACCTATCCTAAAAATTGAAACAGAACTGTTATCACCCTGCAAAGAAACAGTTCCAGAAGAGCCTAATACGCCTGTTGCTAAACCAATTTCATCACCAGCAGTTAAGTTATACACCGTATCTAAATGAAGTGAAGATCCAGAATGATTACTAAGGTTACGAATATATCCAGTCGCCCCAGTCTCTGCTTGCTGAGTCCCATTAATAGTAAATTTTATTGCCGGTGCTGGTCTTTGATCGTTTGAAAATATTTTAAAATTAACCATACAAAGATATATACCATTTTCTGGTACGACTATTCCACTAACAGATGAAGTAAATCCACCGTCATTATAAATTAGATCAAGTGTTGGTTTAAATGGTGATATATTGGTATAAGGTGTTAAATTTACATTTGGCAAGTCATTTAAATCAGTTTTACAGACAAAAATTCCAAAAGATCCTCCTGGAAGATTTGTTATACCTGACCCATCACCAGAAAACGAAGGAGCTGTTATTGAAGTAACTACCTCAGCATCATTAACACTTACGTCGTCATTTATTAATTCAATATCAGTAGCCATTAAGATATCCTATAGATGAATAAGTGACTGGTATCCGATCCTGTAGCCACTAAATTAACTGTTCCACTTGCAGAGTATTGAGAAAATGCCAACCCTATTTCATCGCCGGTGACCAAATTTAGTACTCCAGTTAGAACTGATGAAGAATCTTCATGCCCACTGCCGTTACGTATATAACTTGGAACACCTTGTAATTCTGAAGCTTGGCTTGCACCATTTACAGTAAAAGTAATAGCCACGGCGGCACGTTGAACACCAGTGTTAAATCTTGTATTTGCGCCAACTATATAAACACCATCGCTTGGAACGACAATTCCAGACGTGGAACATGTGAATCCTCCAATATTGAGTTCTAATCCTCCAGCAGTTGAAGGAAATATATTTTTTTGGACAAAGGAAATTGAATCATTAACAGTACTATCCGCTGAAAGATATGCCAAGGCTGAAAACGTGCTGGGAGGATTTACGGTAACATTCGTAAGTTGAGAGCCATCACCTGAAAACGTACTTGCAGTAACAGTGCCCGTTGATGTTATTGAGTTAGCAATAATATTTTCGTTAGATAAATTTACGTCAGTACTCATTATACACCTATCACATTTTGACCTTGATAAAATCTCATGCCGGACAGCAACGATCCTTGCCAATTTTCAGAAGAACCATTTCCTGCAATACTACCGTTTGAAGTACCCCATCCGCCGTCATCTCCACCGGCGTATTGATTATTCTCAAAGGATCCATTAGCGGCTGTATCTTGCGCTATAATTTCACCGTTAAACCACAGTGTAGCTCTACCGTCAACCCTAAATTCCCACACTATTGTTCCTGATCGGCCAGCAAACTCTGTGGCATTAAAAATAGCTTCTGCTTTACCTGCGTCGGTTACTCCGTTATCTGAACCACCATCACCGGCCCGTATAACAAAACTGGTGTTGTCTGATAGTATACCAAGATATGACCCTTGACCACTACCACCGATTTCAAACAATACTCCTGCAGCTAATGGGTTCGGAAATGTTATTTCTCCGGCAAAAACCGCATCAGTTTCGCCCCCAGGTAAATCAAATTCATCAAAAGCGGCAGTTGTACTCGTAAGAGTCAAACCTTCTTCGGGGTTAAAAAGTTCTCCGCTTGCACTGGCTAACATCCATTGTCTCATTATACAAGTTCTCCAAGCGCAGCACCATATAGATTTGTTCCAACTTTCCAGACATGCACCACATTGATGTTACCTGTACTCAATTCTGGTGCAGTTCCCCGCGTCCATTGAATTGTAGGCCACGTAATAGTTGCAGCAGCAGAGTTATCAATGTGAAGTGTTAGGAATTCACCACTTGATAAGCCGTCAGTTGGAGTAGAGTTACCAGGTAGTGTCCATGTAACAATAGTTCCGTTAGTTGCTGTCAACGATGGTGTAGACCCACTGAGAGTTCCCACTGCTTCTACATATTTACCGGTGCTTGTAACACCACCTACGGTAATCTCATTTGTAGTAGCTGAACCTCGAGTGGTTACAGTGTTTAATGTATCAGTCTCTGTTGTAGAAACAGTTTCTACAGCCGCACCTAGGTCAATAATAAAATCAATTACATCACCTGTTACAGGAGCAGGAATAAATGTGATGGTTGAACCACTAATAGTAAATGCATCTCCAGGAGACTGGGTAACACCATTTAATGAAACTAGCAGAGCATTGATTGATGATGGAGTATAAGCACTAGCTAAAGATGTAAGATTATACGTACCCTGTCCATTGACTACTGTAATAGAATCAAGTTTAGTAGGAAGAAAAGAGCCTCCACCACCGCCCCCAAAGAAACTACTCGTAGTTGCCATTTTAATATCTCCTTATGAAAATGCCCAGCCATTGCTGGCGTCTATATATGTTAATATTGTTACAAAATATGCTGTATCAATTGTTAAGTCCTCACTGAGGCCCATTATATTATTCCCGTTTCTAAGAATTGAACTTGTAGTATCTCCAGCAATCTCAGACACGCCTACTCTATCACCTACAGAAGGGCTTGAAGGCAGTGTCAGCTGTACTCCAGCAGCACTAATGTAATAATGATTACCAGAAACAGCTGTAGTATTAGAAGATATTATGTTAACATCTAGCGAGCCAGCTCTTGAATCAACGTAGCCTTTACTTGCCGCATCAGTAGAATCTGTGACTGTATCAATGCCTTGAATTCTTCCTGTACCGTTCAGTACAAGACTTCCTCCTGATATAGTAACGATACCTGCACTTGAAATATTAAATCTTTCACTGCCACTAGTACATAACTTCATAGTGTTAGTACTGTTATCATACTCTACACGTCCCGAGCCGGTATTGGCGGTATCACCCATACGGATTTGAGACGTGCCGGACGTACTGGACGTGGCGGCGATGATCGCACTGCCCGTGGAGTTTTCCACTTCAAGCTGGTGTGCCGGGGTACTTGTTCCGATACCTACGTCACCTGTGCTGGTTACGCGCATACGCTCAGAGGCATCAGTCATAAGCACTATATTGCCCGCGTCCTGCGCCATAATCTGTAAGGCACCAGTACCTCTGTGCTGAATCCGGCTCAGAGTATTCGGCCCGCCGTTATTCCTAATTACACGAAGACCATAAGCTGGATAGGTTGTATCACCTACGAGGTCGATATAACTGAAACCATTACCTGTCCTTCCAGAACCCACTAGTAGATATTGAGAGTCTGTTGATTGTCCGCTAAGACGAATATTCCCAGCTACGTCTAGGCTTTGACCGGGGGTTGAGGTTCCAATACCAACATTACCACTGCTGTCGATGCGCATGGCTTCGGTCGAACCACTTGCGCCGGTATTAAAAATATGATTTCCGTTGTTGTTAGTGTACTCAACAGCCCCCCCATTGAAGGCATTTTTTATAACTAAGTCTTCGTCAGCGGTATATGTAATTTCAGCGTCGTTTGTTCCAACGCGCGTCCAGTAAATACTAGCTGACTCAACGCCACCTCTGCCGAGTGAAATTTCACCGGGATTGCTGCCCCCATCTTCACCAACAGTAAGGAGATGAGCGGGATTACTTGTTCCGATACCTACGTTGCCACTGCTGTCGATGCGCATGACTTCACTGCTATTTGTAAGCAGTCTTAGATCTGATGCGTCCGTTGTCCCAACATAACCAAGCCCACCAAGTATGCCTACAGCCATAATTCCAGAAGTGCCTTCGTATCTAGCATAGGCGCTGGTAGAAGTGGTTGACCTAATTCGGTGCATAAGAGAATCACCAAGTTGGTCAAGTTGAATAACAGGCGAACTTGTTCCGATACCGACGTTACCTGTGCTGTCGATGCGCATGACTTCAGTAGCAGAAACCTGAAAGCGGTGGGACCCCCCACCGTTACGGTAAATAAAGGAATCATTAGTGTGTGCGTACTGAATAAACCCTGCGTTGAACGCAGTAGTGTCACCAAAAAACATTTGGCTAAACCCAGCATCTTGTGCACGTAAAAATAAGTTTGTATTACCGCCAGTAGACCGAAAGTTTACGCTAAGATCAGCACTATCCTCAACATGAAGTTTTTGAGCCGGGTTAAAAGTACCTATACCTAAGTTACCGCTAGAAGCATCAAATCGTGCACCGACAGTAACCCCATCGTCTTCGATAAAGTCTATGTCGCCGTTGGATATAACGCGGAACGCTTGAACACTATTAGCAGCGTCACTACTTGCAGCATCACCACCTACGTATACGGCGTACCCCCCGCCAGAGCACCTGATACGGTTGGACCCGCCAGTATCAGACATAATCATGTCAGCGTTTGTGCCGCCAGTATCATTTAGAAAGAAGCCCGAGTTGAAGCTACCTTCAATATGAAGCGGGGATAGAGGAACGTCAGTACCAATTCCTACCCGATTACTAATTGAATCTGCATATAAGGTATCAGTATCTACGGCCAGTCCATTAGCAATGCTTAACGAGCCGTTTAATGTGCCAGATTCGTCACTACGTAAAAAACTACTACTGTTACTACCATCAAGTAGTTCTGCGTCTGCAGCCTTACCTGTAGTACTTAACTTTTGGTCTAGCGCTGTTTGTAGCCCGTCTATGTTACTAATTACGTGATTATGAGAGTTGTCCTGAACAGATGCTGTTAGAGTAGTGTTACCAAGATTTGTAAATGTAGCACTACCTGTTAGGTCGCCTGCTAGAGTAAGGGTAGGACTACTATTGGCAGTAGTAGTTAGGCTGACATTTTGAGAACCATTAAAATCAACATTACCTGTAATAGCTCCTGTAAGAGCAATATTACGGGCTGTTGTTAGCGTATCAGCAGACCCTTCTAGTCTCGGAGCAGTAATATTACCTGTAGTAGTAATAGCGCCAGAAAGTAACAAGTTATTACTTTCTTCGTAAGATATATCAATAGAAGAGTTTGATAAAGAAGAATAAAAAGTTACAGCTGGCGTAGAAACGCCTAGTTTTGTTTTAAATTGTTTTTCTGTCACGGTTCACTGTCCCCATTTATATACTTTTTATTTTAATTAGCTAAGCCTCACTGTATTAAATAATGAGACGCAACTGTTATCTTTTTATTAGCACTTCCTCCAGCAGAAGATATTGTTACAACGTCAGAACCATCTATAGCAGCGCTAAAGGTAGCTAAATCAGAAGAGCCTGTATGTATAACACCGTATTCTGTAGTATAAACGCTACCACCATCGTGAATTACTAAAATCTTAGATAGCTGATATTCTGAGTTGGTCACATCTTGCACCATCATCAATAACTCTACCCCTCTATAGGTAGCCCCAGGAAAAGTAAATACTGTAGTAGAACCACTACCAACTCCACTGCTAACATTTGAGCCTAGCTGTAGTTGCGTATTTAATATTGCTCGGTCAGCAGAGATATTATCATTAAAAGTTACCGCACCCGTAAATGCGGTAGACCCATCGCTAATGCTTGATACATTGTCTTGTACTGCGTTAACATTAGCAACTATAGTATTTACAGAAGTTTCAAGCGAACTAACGTTAGAAGAAACGGTATTTATATTAGCTGTTGATCTAGTGTCGATTGCAGTTACGTTAGACTCTAATGAGCCAATCTGAGTAGATAAGGTAGCAGCAAAATTAGGGTCATCACCAATTGCGTTAGCTAGCTCGTTTAAAGTGTTTAAAAGCTCAGGAGAGCCGTTAACCACTTCAGCTATTTTAGTATCTATATGTGTGTTAGTGGTAAAAGTAGAATTAGCAAAAGTACCGAAAGAAACAAGATCGCTAGAAACGCTCGCTACATTGTCTTGTACTGCGTTAACATTAGCAAATATAGTATTTACAGAAGTTTCAAGCGAACTAACGTTAGAAGAAACGGTATTAGTATTAGAAATAACGTTTGATACTGCAATATTTAAATTGTCTTGTACTATAGAGGCAGAACCTTCAGCAATAATAGAAGCTACATTGTCTTGTACTTGGTTAAGCTCAGTAGTAAGGGCTACAGTGTCCCCAGCAACGCTTAAGGAGTTTGCTGTGTAATCAAAAACAAAACCTCCTGTACCAGAGGTTATATTACCTCCTACTATTAATCCTTTTTTAACTTTAAAATCTTTTTGAGCCATTATATATTCCTTAATTTATAAACTGTAATACAGTAATCGTGTTGTCGCTACTCTCTGCTGATACAGTTAATTCGACATTATCTCCGTTGAAATCTGCAGAAAAAGTGGCTATAGGATTAGTACTTGTATGTACTATTGCGTATTCAGTTAGATTTATAGTAGACGTATCGTGTACTAATAGTATCTCAGATGCCTGATGCTGTCCATAAGTTAAATCTTTGATATTTACAATAAGCTTGGCACTATTAAAAATATTTTTATTTCTGGAAAAAATTGTTGATCCTGAAATAGACACATTAGGTGTAAGAGTTTGCTCAAGCTCAAAGTTTCCAAGATTAACTGTGTTTGTAAATGTAGTAGCCCAAGGAAATGTTATAGCGCCCAGGTTAGAGTTAGCTGTAGAAATAACATTAGCGCTAGTGCTTACGCTATGAGTGTTATAGCTATAAAAAGTATTATCAGCACGGCGAGTTTCTACACCTACAATACCATCATTACTAGCAAAAGCATTATTAGAGTAAGCAGCAAAGTCTACTAATGCAGAGTCAACTTCTTGTATACTACTGCTTAAGTTACTATACGTTACATAGTCGTTTGCTGCAGCTACTTCATTAATGGCAGCAGAAAGCTTAATTCGTTTTGTTTCGTTAGCACTTATATCTACTATAGGAACAACGTCTACGCTGCTTAACGTATTGGCAAAAAGCTCTGATAATGCTGTAATTTTTACATTGGCCATTTATTTCTCCAGCTATAAACGAATGTCAATAGCATCGCCGCTTTCTGTTAATATTATATTTCCGTTGTCATCTACAAGTAGGACTGGAATAAATTGTTCTAATCCTAAATGATCACCATTCTCGGCTAATAGTGGTTCTCCGGCTTCAGTACATAAAAAATCAAAATAACGAGAATCTTCAGCGCGTATTGCTGCACGGCGTTGTTTAGTGGTTACTGACAGACCGAACTTAAATACGCCTAAACTCATTAATCACGCTCGCTTAAATATAAAGTCCCCGCTTCACTTAGAGCGATGCACGCTACGTATCTTGGGTTGTCAGAAGGTCTGGTTTCTGCACCAAGCGAAATATCATAAGGCAGTCCAGCAGGCAAAAAATGAGAAGTAGCTGTACTAGCGATTACATCTTCATCACCGATTTCAATGAACGCATCAACGCTAGAATACAGTGTCACTACTCTAACGCTAGGATGCACTGCTGCACTACGTGCAGAGCTAGCATCTACAGCAATTTGTTGGCCGCCTCCTGGACGAAGTGCTAGTACTGGAATAGGTGCGTTAGCATCATCGCGAGGTTGTTTACTCATTCAAGTAAATCTTTCATTAGCTTGTCATAGTTATTTATCTGTACGGCAACTGCAGGGCCACGCTCTTTAGGCTTTACTGTAGCCTCAACTTCGTTGAGATGCTTCATCCAATCAAGTAAATCTTTTTTAGAGTATATTCCTGTTTCAAGTGCTTCAGTCATTTTTTGATCAATCACTGCGTTAATAATTTGCATACGTTTGACACGGTTAAGGTACCCTTGTGTAGCAAACACTGAATCTACATAAGCTTTTACTTCACGCTTTTCAAGCACGCTAGTTACTCGATCTGTAGATATGCCATAATCTCCAGCTATTTCATCTATTGACTTACCGCTTAAATAGTCATTTGCTACAGCTAGCAGCACAGGATCAAGCGGAGGAGACTCTAGAGTTTCGTTAAGAGCGTCTACTGTTGTTATTGGGTTCATACCTTTACCTCGTATGTTAATTGTAGGGTCATGTCTATAATGCCGTGCGGCTCAAAAAGTCCTTCATCTGTACGAACAGAGAGGATACGAGCTTCGTGCAACTGCAAATCATACGCGCTAAATGCATCTATAGACTGCTCAATACGTCTAGCGTATAGCTCTGCTGCAGAGATAGCATCTGAGTCGTACGTATAAGCACGTATATCAACAGCAAGCTGCCCTAACCTAGCATTATCACCATAGTGAAACCGTGTTTCGCTGCGTGCTGTAAGGCATATAGCAGGAAAATCATTTACTTCATGTAAGAATGCCAGCCTGCGAGTTATATTGCCGCTCAATACAACGCCACTATCAACTAAATGATTAATAAGAGCACGTATAATATCAGTTCGTTTGCTCATAGCTTATCTCAATTTGCACGTCGCACACTCCATAAGGGCTTAGCAATCCTTCATCAGTACTTATTTGTGTAACACGAGCGCTGTAAACACCGTCAACGCTTTTAGCAAAGTCATCTACTGCAACTTCTATAAGCCTAGCCAGTTCTTCACTATCATCAATAGAGTCTTCTTCTGCAGTTAGCACATATCCTCTTATTAATTGTTGCATAGTGAGCAGACGCTGTCCAGCTCCATAATGTGTATAATCTACTAATGGGGTTCCGCCTATACAAATGCTCGGAAAATCATTAACATCATTTAAATAGCGATAGTTGCGAAAACACGGAGCGATAATGCCGAGAGCCTCAACCAAACTATTAAGTATTTCATTACGTTTTGTCATAACAAATATCGCCTAAAGATTAATATTAGTGCAAATATCACTAGCACAACTTAATTCTAGTATACATACTGCAGAATTAAAAGTCAAATATATAAGTTTGAACGTAGTTCAATAGCGGGAGGGGTAAAAACCTTTAAAAGGTTAATGATGTCTCCCTAAAATTTTTAAAAATTTATTGGTCGAGGCTCTGTGGGTGTGCGCCGCGCAACCGTAGGTTGCATAGTCCTGCTAACCGCCCCTATAGGTTGTGCCCCCTTAGAGAGGGGCACGGTAGGGTTTGGGCTTGCGGTAGGGATTGCGCTCAACCTTTCCGCGTTCAACTTTATCTTGTGCGTTCCAATAAGCAATCGCCGCATCGCAGTAAGCAAACCATACCGCCCGGTTAGTTTCAACCGCTGCGCGAGCACCATCGTTTGGTGTCGCGTAGGTGGCAAACTCAGCGTTGGCGCTGCGCAGAGCACCGTTGCAGCGGTCACACATCAACCGCAGGTTGACCAGATCAAGTGACCCGCCACGCGCTTCTGCTACCACGTGGCCCGTATCAAAAGCGTCCCAAGTGCCGCAGCATACGCAACCCGTATAGGTGGAGCGGACCGTGTTTTTGATTTCGCGAGAGATGGTCAGTTTGGGCATTGTGGCCTCCGTTGCTATACACCTAATATAGTCGCAGCCGGGGCGCTTTGCAAGGGGTTAAACGCGCTTTTTTATATTTTTTCGTTCAATGTTAGGTTGTGCGTATCGCCTGCATACAACCTAAGCGGGAGCACGCGCCAGAATTTTAGCACAGACGCTAGGTCGAGGTCAACCCAGAAAATGCGCTAACACGGAAAACTTTTTTTGCCTAGACGCGTATTTTTTTCTTGCAGCCTGCCGCAAAGACCTGTAAGGTCTAAGCATAGGCAACAGGAAAGGAACCCTGCCATGAACACGATCACTCTCTCTGGTTACATCGCCCGCGAAACAGACAAAGCCATTGCGCTTGTCACGCTGCCCCTCGACGGTGAACAGAAGCCCCTCTGGGTTCCTCACTCTAAGGTTGTGAACCTGATCGAACGCGATACACTTGGTGCAACGGTTCAACTGGCAGGCGAGAGCATCCGCCGCCAGACTACGCCCGCCGAGATCGAGATCTGCGCGGCGTTTGCCGCCAAGGTGGGGGTGGCGTGAGCCGCCCCGAGGCGGGGAGCATTCCCCGCCTCTAGTTAAAAGTCGAAACTCGAAACAGGAAAAAAACGATGATGCAAGCAATCTGGGAAATCTATGTAGAAACAATCGGTGCAATTCTTATGACGCTGCTACGCATTGCAATGTTTCTAGCAGATCATGGCGCTGCCGGTGTTGCCGCTGGCTTTGTAGGTTGTGTTGCCGTTATTGTGCTTATTACCGCAATCGCTTACAAGCTAGGATAAATCAATTAAATCAAAGGGTTAGAGGGGTCGGCGCCGCACACTCTAAGCCTTTGAAATCACACGCTTTTTAGCGCCGCAGGCGCCAGCTCAACCTTAGGTTGTGCTGGTCAAAGCGCACACGCCTTAAGCGTGTAAACGCGCCAGTATAATGGAAGTAGGTTAGAACGTCAAGCAATCTTTTTCGTTTTTTTACGCTTTTTTCTATTGAAGTCTCCGACGTTTATCCCTATATTCTATGTATAGGCAGACAGGAAAGGAACCTTGCCATGACCACGATCACCGGTTACATCGCCCGCGAAACTGAAGCCGCTGTTGCTTTTGTGCAACGCCCGCTGACGGCTGACATGAAACCGCTCTGGATTCCGCGCAAGAAAATTGCGTCGCTGATCGAGCGCGACGATCTGTCCGCCAACGTGCAGCTTGCAGGCGAAAGCATCCGTCGCCAAGCTATTCCGGTTGAAATCAACATTGACAGCGAGTTTCTCGCAAAGGTTGGGTGGGCGTAAGCCCACTCACCCTAGAGTTGTGACGCGCCATTTTAACGAATTTAGTGGGCGTGTCAAGGGCAAAAAAGATTTATTTTTTGCGAGAAAAGTCTTGTAAGTCTAGGCAATCGCGCCTATATTGAATGTATCAGCAACGGAGGCTCACATGGCACGCAAGGCAACGATCACTAAGGCAAAGCGGGATAAGGTTCTGGCCCGTGACAATTATATCTGCCGCGCGTGCGGGTTCGGTGGTTCGGCTGCATATGCGCCGTTTCTGGACGCGGATCACGCGATTGCAGAAAGCAACGGCGGCACAACCGATCTGGACAATCTGCAATGCCTTTGCAAAGCTTGCAATGTGGCTAAAGGCGGGCGCGACTGGACTTTTCCCGTTAGAGTTGCAAACACGTCGGAAGAGGTATGGGCACACAACCATAAGGTTATGGCCAACGCGTTTCTCGCGGATACCGCGAAACGCCTTCGCAAGCTGAGGTGACACGCGTAGGTTGTGCCCCGAAGCGGGGCACACGCCTGGGTTGCGCCCAGGCGCCAGTCGATAGTCGAAAGTCGGAAGTCGAATGTCGATTAACCTTTGATTGTGCCAGTTGATAGTTGAAAGTCTAGAGTCGAAAGTAAATTCGCTTTAGTATCAATGAGTTATCACGTGCAGCGCCCCGGCGGTTAACGCCTTGATTTATAACGATTCTTTTTACTTGCAGCAAGCAAAATACTATGCGATAAAGAGTTATCAGCAACGAAGGAGGCCACAATGGCAAAAAGCAAAAAAGGTTCCAGCAAGCGCAGCACTCACCCTGTCAAGGCAGGACGCAATCGTGCTCCCAACCTCGTCAGCTACCGTGATCGCGATGGCAAGCGTCACTGGAGTATCAGCAGCTCTCAATCGTAAGGTTTACCATGAATAGTATCAGAGACGGCCCCTAATATACACCCTTAATTAAAACTTAGGAACAAACTTAGCGCGTGGATAATATAATGACTAATAAGATACGAGACTCGACCTAACAGGTTAAGCAAGTTCTCTGGCAGTAGCAGCAGAACTTTTAGAAATGCAACACATAAAAAGCCTTAGTTATCAAAGAGATAGCTAAGGCGGCGCCCTGGTGGCTAAGTGTCTACAAACAAAAGACATTTTGTTCTTGCCCAGCGCTTAAAAATATGCGATAAATATTTATCAAAAGGAGGATCTACTATGATTGGACGTTTTGTTATCTGGGTCGAGGATGAATATGGCAATATCTCTCGTGCGTTCACGTGGAGCGGTGTTGCGGCAGAAGGCATTGCCCGTGCTCGGGTAGATGCTCTTATTCGTGGTATCAAGCCTGCTGATATTTGGGCAACGCCTATTTCCAATGCTGCAAGGCAGTTCGCATGAAAACGCTTGCATTTATTCTCGCTTTGTTCGCTGGTGGCGCTGCTGCCAGCGAACAACACTGCCTTGCACTCAACATCTACCACGAGGCGCGGGGTGAAAGTGAAGAGGCCCAAATAGCGGTTGCGCATGTAACTCTTAATCGCGTTGCCTCGCCACGCTTTCCCAATAACATCTGTAGCGTTGTAAAACAAGCAAAACGAGATAGCACAGGAAAAATCATTCGTCACCGTTGTCAATTTAGCTGGTTTTGTGATGGTGCGTCAGATACTCCTAAAGAGGCAGATGCTTGGGCTCGTGCGCAACGCTTAGCTAGCACCGCTATACGCTGGTATGCAGTGGGAGAAGACTTTTCACTAGGAGCAACTCACTATCATGCGGTTTATGTTCATCCATATTGGGCTGAGGCCTTTGAACACGTGCTGACTCTTGATAAACACATATTTTATCGTTAAGTCTCAAGCAGTTAGGCGCGGAGGCGCCCCGGCAGCTAAGCTATTGATTTAGAACAGTTCTTTTTACTTGATTGCTTCGCATGGATATGCGATAAGGGGATAACAGCAACGATAGGACAAACAAATGGCTGCAAATATCAATGGACCGATCAAGAACAATGCTTTCACACTAATCTTTCGTGATAGCGAGACAAACGAAATATTTACCCACGAATTTATGCACCATGAAGAGCATATCTACGGAGACGAACTTGACAAGTTTTTGCTCTTACCTGCTGCTGAGATGCTGGAAGAAGCTTTCATTGATAGCAGCGATGAAGAAGACATTCAAAACTTTGCTGATACGCTAGAAGCTATCGCGGTTATAAAAGGGCACCCCGACGTTGAAACGGTAATGGGTCCAAGTTCTGACTATAACCCGCACTTGGATATTTTTGGAAAACCAATTCTCAGACTTATCTGACAGAAAAAACCCTGCATAATCAAGCGGTTATGTAGGGGGGCGCCCCGGGCGCTAACCCACTGAAAACAAACAAAATTTTCCTATTGCATTCCTGCTTTTTATATGCGATAAAGGCTTAACAGCTAAGGAGGCTCACACATGAAACGCATCGTTATTTTTGATCTGGATGAAACGGTTGTCGATAGCGCCCATCGCACGCCCAACAATCCTGACGGGACGTTGAACCTGCCGCTCTACCTGAGCATGAAAACCCGCGAAAACACTATGCTCGACGGTTTGCTGCCGCTGGCTGAATTTTGGCGGTCGCTTGACCTATCCGAAACCTATGTGATCGTTTGCACGGCTCGCACGTGGGCTGACTTCGATCAGGAGTTTCTGGACAAGCATGGGTTGCACGCTCACAAAATTATCGCTCGGTTTACTGAGGCAGAAAAAACAATGCGCGACCCAGAGTTGAAGCGGCGCGGCTTGTCTCGCCTATTCAATCTCAAACAGTTTCGCAACCTGCCGAAATACATGTTTGATGATGCTCGCCCTGTGATTGCAGAGATGCGCCGTATGGGTCTGACGTGTCTCAACGCTCACAAGGTCAACCAACGGTTGCAGGCTTGAAAAAGCCTGCAATATCAGGCACTTAGGTGCCGCGGCCCCCGCGCTGGCAAGCCCTTGAAAATAAACACTTTTTTCTTGCTTGACTCGCTCGCATGGATATGCGATAACAGATTCATCGCAGCAAGGAGCACACGCCATGACCTTTTATTTTATCTGGAAAGCTGTCAATGTTAAGCACAACGAAATCGTGGCTATGTATGAACAGGCCATCTATGGTAAGAATTTAGTTGACGCGGTGGACACTTTTACAACCTTGCACGGCGATCTGTGGGAAGACGAAAACGGTAACGTGCTGGAAATTGTATCAATAAAGGAGGTGCGAGAATGAAACGCAAAACGCCAAAACCCCGCGATCCATTTGTGCAACATCTAGTTGTAAAAAAACAAGGTGCACATGTGAAGAGTGCAAAAGCTCAACGTGCGCGTGACAAATCGAAGTTGAAGCGAGGATGTTATGAATGAGCGAGAACAACTTCTAGCACGTATAAAACTGGCACGTGACAACGTAGAGGCGAGTAATAATCCGGCAGAACGCAAAGTATGGATTAGGTTGCACAACAAATATGTCGCACGGCTGAACCGCCTCAAGCGCGAGGCGTAGCCTGCGCCGGTGCAAAGTCGGGAAGCGAAGTTCGAAAGTAAACACAAAAAAACGTGCATTATCAATACGTTACTAGTCTGGGCGCCCAGCGCCCTAAACGCTTGATAATCAACAATTGTTTTTACTTGATTGCTTCGCATGGATATGAGATAAGAGTTTAACAACAAAAGGAAAGACTAATGAGCGTGATACAGCAAGGACGTAAATTAGGGTATACGCCTGCACAGGTTCGTTCATTGATAAATGAACAGCGCCTATATAACGAGGTGCTGTCGTGTGATACGCTTGAAGATATCAAGATACTGCTGATGCACTGGGTTGAACAAGGAAAGGTACGATGAAAGAGACACAAACCTTCTCACATTACGGCCCAGGAGGTCGCAATTGTGTTTGTTGCGGTCCTAGCCCTAAAAATCGTAAATCACATGATCGCACAATCAAGCGTCGTGTGAAGCAGTGGGTGAGAAAACAAATAAAAGAGACTCTAAAAGATCAATAAACACAAGGGGTTAACCACCCCGGCGCCATAACTCTTAAGAGCTTGATAACTAAAGAAACTTTTATCTTGCAGCAAGCGAAACAATATGAGATAAAGGCTTATCAAAAGGAGAATACTATGAAAGATGGATGGGAATATCACGAATACGTCAGTTTCCTCAATCACCTATTTTTGCAAGAGTTCATCGACTTTGACTATAAGTCGAGTGGATCAACTGCGGCAGCGCTGGAGACTATTGAATGAGATACTCAGAAAGCAAGGCTCGCAAGCTAAAACGTATGTGGTTGCTGCGTATTTTTAACGCACTAGGAATGATTGCGTGGCGCAAAGACGACTACGGACAGGCAAAACAGCATTTGCGTATGCTTCATCCACTTTCTTGGGTGTGGTTTATTGCGGTGACCGTCTTCGGAGTCTTTGCGCAAGGCATTCCAGAGACTTATCGCGATATGCGGGATAGTTGGCGCCGCGACATGGTCTGGTTTTAGGCAACAAAAACAAGGGGTTGGAGGCCCCGGCGCCCCGGCTTCTAACCCATTGAAAACGCGTCATTCTTTTCGCTTGCAACAACCCTGATTATATGCGATAAACAATTAACAACGAAAGGAAAGCTGATGGCAAAAAAACTGAAATATCGTGAAATGATGCCTTGCGGTAAATGCGCAGTATGTGGTATCAACCTTTGGGCAGAGCATGGAAATCAGCCTGCCCCGCACACATACCCGTGCCGCGTTGAAAACTGCGCGCACCCATCAACTGCTGCGGTAGTGCATTTTCCGCGCTCGCTTACGGGCAACTCAACTGCAATGATCGAGGGCTAACATGTTTGGAATGATAGGAACGCTGGGCGTAATTGTTCAAATGGCTGCGCTTTCATTTGGATATAGCGTAAAACTTGCTATGGTTATTGGGCTTGCCGCGTGCGTGGCATGGATTATTCACTCAGTCAAACAAGGCGATGGTTGGCTTCTTACAACCAATGCGGTAGTCGCAGGCTTTGCAGCATGGGGATTAAGCTAATAAAAACAAGGGGTTAATCACCCCGGCGCCCGACGCGTTAACGTCTTGATTTTACTACATTCTTTTGCCTTGCGTAGTCTAAAGAAATATGTGATAAACAATTAACAAAAGGAGGTGTTAATGCTTTATGCCCTGCTAGACGATCTGAGAAAACAATACGATATGGACCATGATGACCGCGTTCTAGAAGCTATTCGCGCAGTAGAAAAGGAGATTGCCAATGAAACGAGGAACTGAAACGTTTGAGACTGCGCTGATTATTGTCAGCGTAATCGCAGGGCTAGCGCTAATGGCGCACCACTACATCACTTTTAGTTAAGGAGAAACCAATGACGTATGAACAATGGATGCAGGCTGTAAATGTTATCGTAACGGCTGAGTGTGGGTTGTCGGTAGACTGTTTGCCCGATTGGCTGAGCCGCGATGCTTATGATGATGGGCTTAGCCCAAAAGAAGGTGCTGAAATCTGCCTTGAACAAAGCGGTTTCTACGAATACACCTAGAAAAAACCCTGCTATGTCAATAGCATAGCGGGGGCAGCGCCCCGCTCGCTAAGCACTTGATAATAAACGCTTTTTTAATCTGGAAATAAACCCTAAGTCCTTGTATTCGCTGCATTCTTTTCTCTTGCTCGATGCTTTGTTTTATGTGATAAAGACTTATCAGAAACAGTCAGACATAGGAGAACAAAATGGCTGCACAACCCAACTACACCCCCGAACTTACCGCCGCTATCGTGGAACAGTATGAGTCCGGCACGGACGTTGAAACCATTGCTGAAAGCATTGGCAAGTCGGTCCGCTCTGTCCGGTCCAAGCTGGTGCGCGAAGGCGTCTATCAGGCACCGGAAAAGCCGGTGAAACAGGTCAAGCCGGAAGGCCCGACCAAAAAGGAAATGCTGCGCGAGCTTGAAGAACTCGCACCCTTTGCGGTTGAAGGCTTCATGGGCGCAACCAAAGCGGCAATCGCTGCTCTGATCGACCACCTGCGGGATGAAGGCGCAGAAAGCGTTGCCGCTGATCCGGCAGACGCCGAAGGCGATGCCACGCCCGAAGGCTGGGACGTTGCTGAAACTGCGGTTGACGAAGCCGCCTAAAAATTAGGCGGGGCTGCAAGGCCCTGCCACTATGGCCCGCGCAAGGTGCATCGTGTCTAGGGGAATCGCCTTAACCTAGAACCGTTGGCGAGCGGTTAGATTGCGGTTCGAGTCCGCAGCGGGTCAACCCTAAAAAAGCTAACCATATCAATGGTTTAGGGCCGGAGGCGCCCCGGGCGCTAAGCCCTTGAAAATAAATGCTTTTTTACACCCCATTTTTCTGCTAAGCCTTTGTTTTTACTGCATTCTTTTTTCTTGCAAACACCCTCCGCGCATGGCATAACAGTCTTAAGGAAACGCAGACAAAAGGAAACACTGCAATGGCTAAGAAACCCACCCTGTTCGTCACTACTGATATTGAAACCACTCTCAAAAAGCGCATCGCGTTCGATATTGCTTGGAAAATTCACGATAAGCGCGGGCGGGAGTATGGTCGCGGATCGTATGTTATCCGTGAAGCGTTCAAGCTTGATGTTCCGTTTTTCAAGGAAAAGCTGGGCCACTATTTTGATGACGCTTATTCGCATCTGATTGAACCGGCCAGCATTTTTGAGGTGCGGGAAGAATATAACGGGCAGATTGCACAACTGCAAGATGCAGGGCACCGCGTGATTGCGTGCGCATACAATGCAGCCTTTGATTTCAAATATCTGCCGGAAACAATCCAAAAGATTTCTGGCGATGCAAGCCAGCGGTGGATGCAACGCCCGGTTGAACTGCTGGACATTTGGGATTACTGGGGGCAAAGCGTGCCGAAACATTATAACGCCCCGGCATCGGCCTCGGGCCGCTACTATAGCACGAGTGCAGAAAGCGCATACAAGTTTGAGTTTATGCAACCTGAGTTTGTAGAGCGGCACATCGCTTGGTCCGATGTTTTGATCGAGGGCGATATCCTTTGCCGTGCCCTGAGCCGCAAGAAACGCCTTCCGGTTGTGCACTCGCCGCGTGAGTTTGCCGGTGCGGTGTGGCAAAAAATCAACACTCGCCTTGGTGTTGACGGCAAGGTTCCGCTTGCAGCTTAAAGGCGATCTGGCGAGGGCTTCGGTCCTCGCCAAAAAACTCAATAAAAACAAGCGGTTAGCGGGCGGGGCGCTGTCTGCGCTAAGCGCTTGAAAGCAAAGGACATTTTATACTTGATTGCCTCGCACGGATGGGCTATAAGGAGATAACAGAAAGGAAAGCAGATGAATGATAAACTTAACCTAATCGCCGACGAAATTATTGAATACAGCGACGGCACGTTTCACATTGCGTGGAACGAGGAATACGAAGCGCTAACACCTGAAGAACAACAACAGGTTCAGGACGAAGTATATAAAGAGATTGGGAACTGTGATTGCTGTGGTTGGAATTTTACTATTGATAGTATGGAATACGTAGAAAATGGCGAATACTATTGCTGGCGCTGCTATGAAGATTTAGAAGAGGAGGAAGAGGCATGAAACGTGTCTGGTGCGAATGGGATATTGGACAAGAACGCCTAATCTTCTCAACTGAAGACGCAGCTATTCGTTGGTTGCATAATAATGATACCTTACATGCAATGGCTGCTGACGAAGACTCGGCTTGTTTTGAAAGCTATTTTCAGCGCTTGATTGATGATTGCTACGTCGGGTTGGAGAGCGTTGAATTAATAGAATAAATTCAGGCACTTAGGTGCCTAGGCGCCTCGGCGGTTAAGCTATTGATTTAGAACAGTTCTTTTTGCTTGCAACACCTGTCTAAGTATGCGATAAGAGTTTAACAGCAACGAAAGGAACACGATATGAAATTCTATACAGCCGGTAAAGTTTGGCACGCCCCAAAATTCCAAAATCTGCGCGACACGCTCGGCCTTCCGGTTCAAGCACGTTGGATTGATCTGGACAATGACAGCGATTTTGTGCAGAACCGCAAAGGCGATCTTTGGCAGCTTTGCCTTGAAGATGTGACGCAAAGCGACTTTGTGCTTCTCTACAGCGAGGATTTTGAGGAAGAACAGCGCGGTGCGTTGGTTGAGATTGGTATGGCCTACGGAGTAGGCAAGCCGGTGTATGCGGTAGGTCGCTGCAAAAGCATCTCGCCTAACGGCATTAGCGATGTTGCATTTACGCATCACCCGCTCTGGACGTGGCTTGATACTGACGATCTGTTGATGGGAACCATGCTGGCAATGAATTTGCATCATAATCGGCATCTGGCCCGTTCAGTAGCAGCACTCAACTAGAAAAAACCCTGCTAAGTCAAGCACTTAGCAGGGGCGGCGCTACACGTTCTAAGCGCTTGAAAAGGTACAATTTTTTTATCTTGATTGCCTCGCACAGGTGTGCGATACATAATCAAACGAAGGAGATGCTTATGAAAACCTCTATCAGACAACCACAAGCGTTAGAAGCGTTTAAAATAGCTGAACAACGTTATCGTGAAGAGCGGCAGGCTTACGAGAAAAAAGCCGAAGCGCTTAGACAACAAGAAGAAGAGGCAATAAATGCACTTCCGTGGTATTCGCGGATGTGGGCAGCAAATAATTTCCTTACGGGGTTTAAAGAAGATATACGGGCCATACGCGCTAAAGATGCTGAACGCTATTGCAAAAAACAAATACGCATTCTTCAAACACTTTCGCTTGTCTCCCGCGTATGTCTTTGCCAAAAAGATTTAGAAATACTGCAACAACAATCTGTTTGAAAAAACCCTGCTAAGTCAAGCACTTAGCAGGGGCGGCGCTACACGTTCTAAGCGCTTGATAATAAAGGAAATTTACCTATTGCAGCGCAGGACAAAATAACCTATAAATAACTTAACGCAACAAAGGAATGAGCCATGAAACTCTATGCGATAAGTTATGAAGGTTTTGGGATTACCAAAATTGGTGTCACGCGAGGCAACGTGCAAGCTCGGGCAAAACAAATCGGTTTTCTAAAATCAGACCGGCTGCGTATGGCAAGCATTGAGGTAGAAGACTCTGATGCTGAGACAATTGCGCAAATGTTGGCAGAAAATAAAGGTGGGCGTGCATATGATGTTGTCCTTTCCGGAAACTTTCAAGACCCCGCATCTAAAGAAGGTTTCAAGATGAATAGTGGCCAGACTGAGGTTTTTGCAATTACTTTTCGACAAGCTAAAAGTGTGCTTAGAGAGGTTAAATCACTGCTGCAACATAATAAATGCACAGAAAGCCCTATCCTTAAAATCTCGGGAAGCCGTTTCTATAAATGGGATCGCCTACCTGTTGAAGAAATATAACAAAAACAAGGGGTTAACCACCCCGGCGCCCCCAACGCTAAATAACTGAAAGCAAAAGACATTTTGTGCTTGCTGATAGGTTATTTTATATGTTATAAATAATTATCGACAGGGAGATACGAGGCAGCACCGGCTTCCGCCACCTCTGACACCCTAATGGCCAAAGGTTGCCAGCATCAAGTAGAGGGTTCGCGAGTCTCGCCCCTGTCGACATAAACAAAGGAAAACAGCATGGCTATATATACTGGAATTTTTGGCGATACGTGGATGGGCATTTATCAGGACGATGTGCTAGTCTATCAAGGCCATAATATCGACTGGAATGATCTTCTAAAACTGGTAGAGCATACCGTAATTGAATATTTTGGTCGCTATGACTGTTGCCTCAACTGGTTGGATAATCGGGGAGATCTGCCTGAAAAGCTGGAGGATGTGCACATGCCCTACAGGGGAGTTTCAATTCCGTTTCACGAATACCTAGAAAAAACAGGCACTTAGGTGCCGCAGCGCCTAGGTAGCTAACACGTTGAACTTAAACAAAACTTTTCGCTTGTATGCTGCGCGTAAATGTGAGATAAAACATTAACAGAAGGAGAAGCAAATGAAAAAGATTGATGGCGTTGAATGCTATGGCAAGCTGGAAGATGATAGCAACTTTGAACTTGTCTGTGAAGATGAAGAGCATGACGGTGTTTGGTGCAATGGCAATCCTGATAGCCCAGACTTTACTTTTGATAGCTGGGAGCAGGTGGTTGAAACGCTGAAAGCGTATTATGACGCCACCATCATCGAAATTCATGCAGTATAAACAAGGGGTTAACCACCCCGGCGCCCCGCGGGCTAAGCGCTTGAAAATAAACAGAGAATTAGACTGCAAATAATGACTAAGTGGTTGTAACTAAAGGATTCTTTTCTCTTGCTGACAGCTGATTTTTATCGTATAAATAATTTATCAGAAACAAGCCAGATAAGGAGATCAACATGGCTGAACGTAAAGTGAACTACACCGAAGCAATGGTCGCGCAGGCGGTCGAAATGTATGAACAACTCGGCAACGAGGGTATGGACGAAATCGCTGAGGCTCTTGGCCGCAGCGTGCGCAGCGTCCGGTCCAAGCTGGTCCGCGAGGGCGTCTATGTGGCCGCTGAAAAGCCGATCAAGCAACCCAAGGTTGAGGGTCCGACCAAAAAGGAACTGCTCACCGAACTGGAAGCTCTGGTCGATTTTCCGGTTGACGGCCTGATGGGTGCTACAAAGGCGGCTATCTCTGCGCTGATTACAGCGTTTACTCCCGCTGAGGTTGAAAGCGAAAGCGAGGTTGACGAGGCAGCCTAAAGATGCAGGGGGCGGGATCACTCGCCCCCTAACCAACCTGAAAAAAGTGTTTATAAACAAGCACTTAGGGCCGGGGGCGCGCTAAGCGCTATCTCATTGATAACGCTTAGTTTTTCTACTTATAAGTTCCAGAAATCATGCGCACTGCTTCGGCAACATCGCGCATTGCAATTGATGTATCAAGCCGAGCCAGGCACATCAAATTGTAAACAGCAGCGTCAGTTTCATACTGAAAATGCTGCCCATCTTCAGCTTCAAATACTCGTTGTTCTTCCACACGACTAGTTACTGAGTTGTAAAGGTCGATAGCGTCCATTGTCATCTCCTATTGTTGATGACCTTTTATCGCACAGCACAGCCATACATGCAAGAGAAAAAAAGCCAACAAAATCAAGCACGTAGTGCTGTAGGCGCCGCCACCGCTAAGCCAT
>Ga0209953_1000122_pt1 | contig 30767 bp, 29 predicted proteins | sample SalPonred_H2O_MG_FD_185713 | JGI IMG/M metagenome (GOLD analysis project Ga0209953, IMG submission 185713) | Salt pond water microbial communities from South San Francisco under conditions of wetland restoration - Salt Pond MetaG... | ecosystem: Environmental > Aquatic > Non-marine Saline and...
TCCATGCCCCGAGCCTGATCGTAGAAAATCAGATTGATGCGGTCAATACGTTTTTACAGGCAGGGTGAGGTGAGTTTGATGAGTTTGGTGGCGTCGCGATGCACGGTGATCAATGCAGATTTACATTGCCACTCACGGCAATCGGATGGGGTGTTTACGCCTGAAGAGCTCGCCATGCGTGCTAAATCCAACGGTGTGGATTTGTGGGCGCTAACGGACCATGATGATGTCTCTGGCATTGCATCTGCGCGCAATGCGGCCAAACAGCATGACCTGACATTTGTGTCTGGCGTGGAAATATCAGTCACCTTTGCTGCTCAGACCGTGCACGTGGTCGGTTTGGGTATTGATGAGACACATCCGGTTTTGTTGGCGGGGCTTGAGCAATTGTGCCGTGAGCGAGATGCACGCGCTTTGTTGATTGCCGACAAACTTGCCGAGGCTGGATTCGACGGCACCTACGAAGGCGCATTGGCCCATGTACAGAACCCGGCGCTCGTCAGTCGCACTCACTTTGCCCGGCATTTGTACGAGACGGGTCATGTCTCATCTATGCAAGATGCGTTTGATCGCTATCTGGGCGATCAGGGCCGTGCGTATGTGCCAACACAGTGGGCCACCCTTGAAGAGGCCGTTCACTGGATTGTGCAGTCTGGTGGCGTTGCAGTGATTGCCCATCCCGGTCGCTACAAATACAGCGATCTGCAGTTTGACGCCTTGTTTAAACAGTTTCTAGCGTTCGGTGGTCAGGGCATCGAAGTGCACACCGGCAGTCATCGGCCAGACGAATACGACTACTACGCGCAGGTGGCGCGTGATTATGGCTTTATGGCGTCGATTGGTTCAGACTTTCATGGCCCTACTGAGAGTCGCCATGACTTGGGCAGCATTCGTCCATTGCCACGCGACCTCACGCCGGTGTGGCAAGCGTTAGGGGTAGCGCATTGAGTTGGCGCAATAAGTTGGAACCCGCAGCATGAGCGATACAACCGTTAAAAACTACATCACACGCCAAGGCTATGATCGACTGCGCGCTGAGCTTGTGCACTTGATGAACGTCGAACGTCCTGAGGTGGTTCAGATCGTTTCTTGGGCCGCGTCCAATGGCGACCGATCAGAAAACGGTGATTACATCTACGGTAAAAAACGGCTACGCGAAATCGATCGACGCATCCGGTTCTTAACCAAGCGCCTAGAAGTCGCGCACGTGGTTGATCCTGCCAGTCAGGCGGGACTCGATCAGGTGTTTTTTGGGGCGACGGTGACCTACAGCAATGACCAGGACGAGCAGGTAACCGTCACCATTGTCGGCGTCGATGAAGTGGATCCCTTGCACGGCCGTATCAGTTGGATTTCACCGGTGGCTAAAGCGCTTATCAAAGCGCGCGAGGGCGATGAGGTGCGTTTGCAAACGCCCGATGGCCCACAAACGTTGCTGATCGAATCGGTGTCGTACAACCCTGTTCAGCCTGATCCTTCTTCGGTTCAGTCCTGATCGGGTCGGTTATGAGCGGGTGGGTTCTAGGCCGCCTCGCCACGAGAAGCGAGAATCGCTTTATAGCCCTCGATGCAGTCTGGCCACTTGAGCTCAAACCCCGTCCTTAACAGTTTTTGATTGGACAGCTGTTTCTTACCCATCATGGGTGAGGGCGCAGCTATCCCAGGTGCTGGGGCGCCGAGCAGGTCGGCAAGCGTTTCATAGAGGGCTCGCAGCGGCATAGGGTGACTGTCGGTGCCCAAGAAAATGCCGCTGTGTTTGCCTTTGAGCAAATGCAAGACAGCGCGTGCGGCATCGTCAAGGTGGATACGGTTGGCAATGTAGTCTTCAGAGTCTGGTGTGGTCGACAGGCCTTCTTTAATCGACTGCAGCAAACGTTGTTTAGTGGGCCCGTAGATGCCCGATAGTCGCAAGACTGTCGCCTCGGGCCAGTTCGACAGCAACCACGCTTCGGCTTCGCACAGGACTTTGCCATTAAAGCCACGTGGCTCGGTAGGACTGGTTTCGTCAAACACCCCTTGCGCCTGACTGTCGTAGACGGCCGTTGATGAGACAAATAAGATGCGTGGCCTTTGAGGGTTAGGCTTCTGTGGGTAAGGCTTCTGAGGGGAGCCGCCAGTGTGCTTGTTATCGAGGTCATCGAGCACGCCTACCAAGTTTTGAAGGCCGGTCACGTAGGTAGAACGATAGACCTGCTCATTGCGCTCATTGGGCGCGGCGCAATACACCACGCTATCAATATGATGGTGCGTTGCCAACGCCGCAGCAATTGAGGCTCGATCTGCCAAGTCAGCGGCTAACCATGTCACATTGGGTGGCAGCTCGGTGTTGGCGCTTTCGTTTGGCTTCGGTGGGTTGCGCCTAAGCGCCAAGATGGATAGGTCTTTGTAGGTTGGATCGGCCTGCGCCTGTTTGGCAATGGCCAATCCCAGATCCCCGAAACCCGCAATGAGCATCGTTTTCATTTAACCCTCCAACTGGCTTGGCACAAAAAACCGCTCGCGCAAGGCAGGCAAGCCGACACGATCCAGCATGGCTTGAAGCTTGCGTGCTTGCTTTTGTTGCGGCTTGCCTTTGCGCGTGGCGATGATCAGTTCGTTTTTCATGCTGTGCTCCCAGCCCACGAGTTCAGTCACGGTGACCTGATAGCCGTGCGCTTCAAGCTGCAGGCAACGCAGGGTGTTGGTGAGGTGACTGCCGAATTCGCGGGTGTGAATTGGGCGGCGCCAAAGTTCCCGAATAGGGTCATCGTCATAGGGTTGTTTGTGCTGACGAAGCGCGGCAGCGACCTCGGCTTGGCAGCAAGGCACGATGACCATGTACTGCGCCTGCCTGGCTAAGCCAAAGGCAATCGCATCGTCGGTGGCGGTGTCACAAGCATGCAAGGCGGTCACCATGCCGATCTTGGCAGGTAACGCTTGACTGTTGATTGCTTCGCTGGCGTCAAGTGCCAGAAACTGCATTTGGGTAAATCCAGCTTCTTGAGCAAGTTGCTCGGCTTTGGTCACCAGATCCGTGCGCCGTTCAATGCCGATAACGCGCGCTTGTGAAGCTTCATTTTTTAGGTACAAGTCAACTAGCATAAAACCAAGGTAGGACTTGCCAGCACCATGGTCAACAATGGCAAAGTTTGGGTCTTGTTCGGCCAGATCAGCCAGCATGGGCTTGATGAACTGAAACAGATGGTTGACTTGCTTGAGCTTGCGGCGACTGTCCTGATTCAATTTGCCATCACGCGTCAGGATATGCAGCGCCTGCAAAAGCGCTGGCGACTGGCCAGGTAGTATCTCGGTTTGACTCATGTCGCCATTGTAGTTTGCTGTGGTGCGCGGTTGTAGCTCAGAACCCCGGTGGCAATTCAAGTGGATCCGTTTTGGCGGGATAGACGCGCCAGGGTTCATTAGCATCGCCCGTGAGTTCAAGCCAGACACCATCGCCGCTATTGACCCACGTGTTGGCAATCGAGCTGACCACGACTTGGTGGCTACTCATCACGTATGGCCCGCCTTCAGGGTCCAGAGATTGCAGAAAGGCGCGCAGTTCTGCCATCTGGGCTGGGCCGGCAGCTCGATTCTGAAAAAACGAATTCAATGCTGGCAATGGCTTAACTTCACCAACATCCATGAGCTCGGCAGTCTCGAACGAGCGACACCACTGACTTGACCAGACACCCGTTGGGCTTAATCCCAACGCTTTGAGCTGACGACCGATATCGCGCGCTTGATCGCGACCGACATCATTGAGATTGCGTTGTGTGGCACAGTCATTGACATCGAAGTTGGCCGGATCACCACCACCGGGTGCCAAGGCATGGCGCAGCAGCAATACCAGTGAGCGCGAATCCTGCGCCGAGGCAGGGGTGGGCAGCAAGGCAAGGGTGACGAGTACAGCAGCCAGTGCTAGGCCAAGTTTGATGGCGATTCTGCGCGATGAGCGTGAAATCATATTGGGCATCCTGTGTCTTAGAAGTGCACGTCGCGATCAGACGGTATTGGGTTATGAGGTCATGTGGTGGTTAATTGTGACGTATCCGACCACATTTGCGACTGATGATAATCGGGTCAATGCATTGCGCAAGCCGTTACACTATCGTTTTGCGGGGTTTTGAATGGTTGATCAGGTCAGCAACCACCATTTCGCTCGGTTTGTCGACCTGTTAGGGGGGATTCATGTCCGATGTGATCGCACTGGTGTTTGATTTTGATGACACCTTAGCGCCTGATAGCACGTCCGGATTTCTGGAGCACATCGGCGTAGACACGGCACAGTTTTGGTCCGAGCACGTCGACCCGCTATTGGCAACGGGCTGGGATCCAGTGCCTGCTTATCTTTACGCCATGATAGAGCTGTCACGCTCTGACCGTTATGGGCAAATCAACCAGGCGCTGTTATCCAATTGGGGACGCACGCTGCCACTGCATTCGGGCGTTGAGAACCTTTTTAGCCGTCTGAGGGATCAAGTGCGTGCGGTGCAACCGCAGATACAACTCGAGTTTTATCTCATATCGAGTGGCATTGGTGATGTGGTGCGACATACCCGTATCGCGCATGAGTTCACGCAAATCTGGGCTTCAGAGTTCGTATATGACGAGGCCGGTGGGATTGCATTTCCCAAGCGGATAGTTAGCTTTACTGACAAGACCCGGTATTTGTTTCATGTGCAAAAGGGCATCATTGGCTCGGCCTTTGAAAGCCAGCCGTTTGAAGTCAACCGCAAAGTGCCTGAAGATCGCTTGCGTGTGCCGTTTGATCAGATGGTATTTGTCGGTGATGGCTATACCGATATCCCGTGCTTCTCACTGGTGCGCCAGGCTGGCGGCATTGCATTTGGCGTCTGGGATCCCAAGCATCGCGACAAGCGCAGCCGCGCCTGGGGTTTTATTGAAGACGGTCGGGTTAACAACCTGAATCAGGCTCGCTATGACGAGGATGCAGAGCTGTATCAATGGCTCGAAGAGGCAGTTATCAGTTCGGCCAAACGCATCGCGGTCAAAGCGCGCATGTATCGTGGCTAGGTGGATAACTCTGCCGTGGCTAATTGGCGTGGATGAATCACGTGGATGACGTTCATTACATGTCACTAGCCATCGAGCAAGCCAAGCGTGCCCAGGCCGCAGGTGAAGTGCCGGTGGGTGCTGTGATCGTTGATGACCAAGGCGTTGTGATCGGTGCCGGTGCCAATGCGGTCATTGGTACGTCGGATCCGACCGCTCACGCTGAGGTCGTGGCTTTGCGCCACGCGGCCAGAAGCCTGGATAACTACCGCTTGCCCCAAACAACGCTGTACGTGACGCTTGAACCTTGTGTCATGTGTTTGGGCGCTTTGTTTCATGCACGTGTGGCGCGCATTGTGTTTGGCGCTTTCGACCCTAAGACTGGTGCCTGTGGGTCGAGGTTAGACCTAACATCCAGTGATTTGATTAATTTTCATGCGACAGTCGAAGGCGGGGTCATGGCCAGTGAATGTGGCACTTTATTAAGTGATTTCTTTAAACAACGCCGCGCAGCCAAACAGGCCACGCACAATCTGTAATGCTTTCATGATCAACACTAATCAACACTAATCAACACTGATCAACATTAACCAATAGAGCATTGACCACTCAACTACTCAGACGCAGCAAATGTGATGCCAGACTCGAACAGCAAAAAAGCCAAATCAGCTAAACCCACCAAAACCGCCCTGCAAGTGCAGCCTAGTGAGCATACGCACGGGCCACTGACCAACGCCGGCATCTATGTGATTGCGCCGTCTGGCGCCATTGCGCGCCCCGAGCAATTAGAGACGGCAAGCGCTAACTTAAAAAACATGGGCTATTCGGTCAAGATTGATCGACAGGTCACCCAAATCCACGAGCGCTTTGCCGGTACCGATGCGCAACGTCTGCAGGGTATTGAACGTGCGCTTAAGCAACCCAAAGGGATCGTGATGGCCGCGCGTGGTGGGTATGGCCTGACGCGTTTATTGCCGGGCATCGACTTTAAGGCAGTCGCCGACAGTGGCAAGGTATTCGTGGGTCATAGCGATTTCACTGCCTTTAATCTGGCGCTGTTGGCCCAAACAGGGGAGGTCAGTTACACCGGCCCCGCGTTCGTGACGGATTTTGGGGTCGCCAAACCCAATGCACTCACGGCTGACCTGTTTGGTGAAGTCATGCGCAGTGAGCTTGAAGTGCTGAGTTTTGAGAGTGCCGATGCCGATGCCTTTGATGGCAGAGGCATCTTATGGGGTGGCAACTTGGCCATGATCGTGTCCTTGCTTGGTACGCCGTACTTCCCAAAAATCAAAGGCGGCATTCTCTTTGTCGAAGACATTAATGAGCACCCGTATCGTGTGGAACGACTGTTGCTACAGCTGGCGCAATCTGGTGTGCTCGCGCGTCAAAAGGCGTTGGTGCTCGGGCAATTTACCGGTTACAAACGCACGCCTGCTGACCGGGACTACGATCTGCCAGCGGTGATCGCGCATATCCGGCGAACGGTTGGGATTGCCGTGGTCACGGGGTTGCCTTACGGGCATACACCCGTAAAGGCAACCTTGCCGATTGGCGCTCGCGTTGGGCTAGCCACCGAAGACGGCATGGCCCATTTGGTTATTCATGAACACTGATGGGTTTGGGCAGCTTCTGATGCACCACGATGCCTGAGAGCAACAGTAAGCCAATCAGGTTCGGGAATGCCATCAGACCGTTAAAGATATCGGCCACTGCCCAAACGAGATCTAGTGAAATCACGGTACCGAGCATCACGAACCCGGTGTAAATCACGCGATAGGGCACCACCGCCTTGTCGCTAAACAAGTAAGCGGCGCATTTCTCACCATAGTAGGACCAGCCCAAAATGGTTGAATAAGCAAAAAAGATCAACCCAATGGTGACTACCCAACCACCAACGCCTGGCAGCAATGCCTCAAAACTGTTCGACGTTAACGCCGCGCCAGTCACGCCATCCTTAAATTGGCCAGCCATCACCAACACGATGCCCGTGATTGAGCACACCACAATGGTGTCAAGAAACGTGCCTGTCATGGATACGAGTGCCTGGTCTTGGGGACGATTGGTTTTAGCTGCTGCAGCAGCGATCGGTGCCGTACCAATACCGGCTTCATTAGAAAACACCCCGCGCGCCACCCCATAGCGAATGACCGCACCAATGGCGCCACCTGCTACTGCATCTGCCGCCCAAGCGTCATGCACGATCAAAGACAAAGCAGGCAATACCAGCTCGTAATTCAACGCGATGATAATGAACCCACCCATGAGATACAGCAACGCCATGGCGGGTACGATGATCGAAGCCACGCGCGCGATGCTGCGAATACCACCAATGAGCACCAGTCCTGTGACCAAAGTCAGCAACACGCCGGTGATCCAGCCAGGCATGCCAAAAGTATTGGCAACGGCTTGCGCCACTGAGTTGGATTGCACTGAGCATCCGGTGCCAAGTGCTGCGATCATGCCGCATAAGGCAAACATGATGGCCAGGCTTTTAAGGCCAAGGCCTTTTTCCAGGTAATACATCGGACCCCCGGCCATCTCACCCTTGCTGTCTCGCTCTCGGAAATACACGGCGAGATAGGCTTCCGCGTATTTGGTCGACATACCAAATAATGCGCACAGCCACATCCACAGAATGGCACCGGGGCCGCCTAGTACCACGGCGGTAGCAACGCCGGCAATATTGCCCGTGCCAATGGTGCCGGCCATGGCAGTCATCAGCGCTTGAAATTGCGAAATGTCGCCCGGCGCATCACTTTGAGGTTGGCGTGAGAAGGCCAAGGCTAAGGCCTTGGGTAGTGCACGAAACTGAAGACCTCTTAAGCGCACGGTGTAAAAGACCCCTGTGCCCACGAGCAGCACCAGCAACACGGGACCCCAGACCCAGCTGCCGATGATGTTTAACCATGTGGTGAGTTCCTGCATGACTGTCTCTCCTTATTGATTTAGCAGCCTGTCGCAACATCGCGGCAGGCCAAAGGATCTTAGGAAGCAGTCCTCAGGTGGTGCGTCGCTTTTTAAAGACACTCTATGAGTCGTGAAACCTTTCAAGGTGTAACCAAACCATTGTCATTTAGACAAGGTTGTGATGCACCTACGCTCCAATACCTCGGTATCTGGGTTTGACTGGTTTGTCGAGTGGTTGTCGATTAATGTGCTGCTTGGTTGCAAGACTTACAATAGAGCCATGATTATTCTCGGATTCGAAAGCTCCTGCGATGAAACGGGCGTGGCAGTGGTGTGCACCGAACGCGGTGTGCTGTCGCACGCTTTGCATACGCAGGCCGCCATGCATCAGGCCTACGGTGGGGTTGTCCCGGAGTTGGCTTCGCGAGACCACATTCGTCGTGTGGTGCCGTTAACCCGCCAAGCGTTGTCAGACGCCAACCTACGTTTGTCCGATCTGGATGCCGTGGCGTACACCGCCGGGCCAGGTTTGGCTGGCGCGTTGTTAGTAGGTGCAGGCACAGCGCAGGCACTGGCTTGGTCGATTGGCAAACCCGCCATCCCTATTCACCACTTAGAAGGGCACTTGTTGTCGCCGAGGTTGGCCGAACCTCGACCGGAGTTCCCGTTTGTGGCTTTATTGGTGTCGGGTGGCCATACTCAGCTAATGCGCGTCGATGGCGTGGGTCGTTATGAGCTGCTCGGCGAGACACTTGACGATGCCGCTGGCGAGGCGTTTGATAAAACCGCCAAGCTGCTAGGCCTCGGTTATCCGGGCGGTCCGCAGTTGTCGCGATTGGCGCAATCGGGCGATGCGCAGGCTTTTGATTTACCACGTCCGCTGATACACCGTGCAGGTTTTGATTTTAGTTTCAGTGGTTTAAAAACTGCCGTGCTCAACCAAGTACGTAAGCGTTGCCAAGCACAAGGGCACGACAAAGTTGACGCAAGCTTGCTTGACGCTCAGACGCAGGCTGATCTGGCAGCAGCAACGGAGGCCGCAATCGTCGATGTGCTCGTAACCAAGTCACTGGCCAGCCTAGATGCAACGGGCTTAAAGCGTTTGGTGGTTGCCGGCGGCGTCGGTGCCAATCAACGTCTTCGCCGTCTGTTGCTCGACGCATGTCAGGCGCGGGGCGCCACGGTTTACTTCCCACCGGTGGACTTGTGTACCGATAATGGTGCAATGATCGCTTATGCGGCAGCTGAGCGGGTCAACGCTGGCTTGGTGGATTTGTCGGTTGAGCGTTCGCCAGCATTTACGGTGCTGCCACGTTGGCCGCTGTCAGAAATTGATACGTTGCAAGCGTAGTGTTGGTCAACTAAATAGGAATCAACTTTTTTTGCCGATGCGAGGCTCTGTACCGCTCGCGATGCGCGTAATGTTCGCACGGTGACGCCAAATCAACAGCAGGCTGATGACGGATAACGCCACGATCATGATCGGTGATGCGGGCCAAAGCACCCCTGACAGAATGAAGAAGTAAAAGGGCGCAAACAACGCGCAGGCCATGGCGGCAAGCGACGAAATGCGAAAGAAAAACGCCACAATGACCCAGGTTAGCAAAGTCGCCACACCCAGCACTGGTTCGACGGCCAGTAAAACGCCGAAGGCAGTGGCCACACCTTTGCCACCTTTAAAACCCAGAAAGATGGGAAACAAGTGACCTAAAAACACAGCCACAGCGGTGATGGCCACAATATCAGGTGCGGCTGTGAAGTGGTTTGCAAGCCAGACCGCGAACCAGCCTTTGGCGGCATCGCCCAGTAGCGTTAGTAGCGCAGCGGTCTTGTTGCCAGTGCGCAGCACGTTGGTGGCGCCTGGGTTACCGGACCCATAGGTGCGTGGGTCTGATAGACCCATCAGGCGGCTGGTAACCACGGCGAACGGGATTGAACCAAGCAGGTAGCCCAGCACAGCAAACCCTACCAGCACCAAAAATCCTGACTCAAACCCGGGCATACTTCTTATCCATCAAAGTGCGTTTAGACGTTTAGACGAGTAGACGTTGTTATGAACCAATGACCTTGGCCTTGATCTTTGCTTTTCAGTTTAGGTTCTGACGTGCCTGATCGATGCACCACTATGTGGCACTGTAATTGTTGCAGATGACGCTTAGTTTAAGCCATGCCCGAGCGCTCGCGTCACATCCTTGCCACGCATAGCCGAGTACAATAAGAATCGTTAATTTATATGGCGCATCTGATGAGAATTCTGGTTTCAAACGACGACGGCTACAGTGCAGCAGGTATCGAAGCGTTGGCTGAGGTGCTTGCACCACACGCTGAGATTACGGTCGTAGCACCGGAAGTCAACCACAGCGGCGCATCAAACTCCCTGACATTGAATCGACCGCTGAGTGTCAGACAAGCTAAAAACGGCTATTGGGTGATTAATGGCACGCCATCGGACTGCGTACACATCGCTTTGACTGGACTGTTGGACTTCAAACCCGACTTGGTGGTCTCTGGCATAAACAATGGTGCCAACATGGGCGATGACACGATTTATTCCGGCACTGTCGCAGCGGCCGTCGAAGGACACTTGTTTGGTATTCCTTCAATGGCGTTTTCTTTAACGGACAAGGGGTGGCCGCACATTGAAGATGCCGCCCAAGCGTGCCGGGACTTGGTACTGCGTTTTATGCGCGACAAGCTGCCAGCTAACGTGTTGCTCAATGTAAATTTGCCGCCGCTGCCAGCCGCACAGATTCAAGGTGTTACCACCACACGTCTAGGTAAACGGCACGCATCACAGCCGGTGATCCCCGCACAAAACCCTCAGAACGAGACGGTTTACTGGATCGGGGCTGCTGGCCACGCTCAGGACGAGTCTGAAGGAACAGATTTCCATGCGGTGGCCAATGGCATGATTTCGGTCACGCCACTGCGACTCGATCTAACGCACGACCAACAACTTGAGCGCGTGACTACATGGCTGAGCGCCTAAAAGGCAACGATGCGGGGGCTTGGCTGCGAAAGCTAAAGCCCTCTAATAGCAACACCCGCATCAGCGTGGGTGGCGGTCCTAGCGCGCGCACGAGTGTGGGTACGAGTCCTGTGGCGAGCGCCTCCCAATCCAGTTCATCCGACAATCTCGGTATGACTTCTGATCGCTTACGTTTGCGCATGGTTGAAAGGGTCAGGCAACAAGGTGTCGAGCACGAGGGTGTACTCAATGCATTGGCAACGGTGTATCGGCACAGGTTTGTCGATCCTGCTTTAGCGAGCCGGGCCTACGAAGACGGCGCCTTACCGATCGGACATGGCCAAACCATTTCACAGCCTTGGGTGGTTGCCAGAATGTTGGCAGCTTTATGCGAGCAGCAGATACCTACAAAAGTTTTAGAGATCGGCACCGGGTGTGGCTATCAGGCCGCTGTCATGGCAAACGTGTTTGCCCATGTCTACACCATTGAGCGGGTTCGTCCGTTGTACGATATCGCTAAGCCTAGATTAAGAGACGCGGGACTGCGTAACGTACACTGTCAGTTTGGTGATGGCATGCTTGGTTGGTCGTCCAAAGCGCCATTTGATGCCATCGTTGTTGCTGCTGCCGGTCTGTCGATACCGCAGGCGTTACTCGATCAGCTTGCCGTCGGTGGTAAGCTGATTGCGCCTGAAGGTGATAAGGTGCAGCGGTTGATTATGGTGACGCGACAGTCAGAACACCAGTGGGTGCGCAATGAGCTTGAAGCGGTGAGGTTTGTGCCGCTCAAGCCGGGCGTTCAGAATTGAAAGCAAGGGAGAGTTGTATGGCTAGCGCAAACGCGCCTCAAACCGAAACGGCGCCTTTCAACCGTGCGCCGGAGCGCACGCGTAAGGGGTTTAGCGCAAGGTTTAGCGCAAGGTTTAGTGCAAGGTTCAGTGCGAAATTTACTAAGACGTTGGGTGTTTTAACCCTGGTAGCACTCGTCAGTGGCTGTGCCGGTACCGGCATATTTGCGCCGATTACGAGCTTAAGTGACCGGGGTGTTGATGGCACCTACCGTGTGCAGCCTGGCGATACGCTATCGTCGATCTCTCGAGAAACCGGCATTAGCGTGGATCGATTGGCCGCTTTAAACAACATTTCCAACCCGAGCATGATTCGCGTTGGCCAGCGTTTGCGCTTAAGTGATGATGCCTTTGTGCCATCTAGCGATGTCGCTTCGACAGCGCCTACTAGCATGGCACAAAGCCGTATGGGTGACGACAGTGGATCACAAGCGAGTACTGCGCCGGCACCCGCTAGCGCCGATCCGGGTAACGTCACGCCTGCGGCTGACGCCAGCAAGATCGCCATGGTGTGGCCGGCCAAAGGTGAAATCATCCAAAAGTTCACGCCCGAGACCAAGGGCATTGATATTGCTGGTGCATTGGGCGAGCCCGTGGTGGCCGCTGCAGGTGGCAACGTGGTATTTGCCGGTAACGCTGTCAGAGGATTCGGTAACCTCGTCATCGTCGATCACGGTGATGGCTTCATCACGGCTTATGCCCATAATGAAAAGCTGATGGTTAAAAAAGGTGATGCGGTTAAGAAGTCTCAGCAAATCGCCACGCTCGGGCAGTCGGCCACGAGTTCGCCACGCCTGCACTTCGAGGTGCGACGTAATGGTACGCCGGTGAACCCTTTACGGTACTTACCGCAATCGTAGTGCGGGTAGGAATCGCGTCATGACACCTACACTGGTTTTTGATTTAGAGACCATTCCGGACGTCAAGGGTCTGCGTCAGGTTAGTGACTGGCCCGACGTGGCTGGTATGTCGGACGATGAGGTTGTTCAAAAAGCCTTTGCCGAACGACAAGAAAAAACTGGCAGCACTTTTTTACAGCATCACTTGCACAAGATTGCCGTGGTTGGCTGCGTGTTTCGCGATGACAACGGCTTTCGGGTCAAGTGCTTGGGTGAAGTCGATGACCCCGAAGAGCAGTTGATCCAAGGGTTCTTTAAAACCATTGATCACTACACGCCGCGCTTGGTCAGCTGGAACGGCTCTGGGTTTGATTTGCCGGTGCTGCATTACCGTAGTCTGATCCATGGCATCGCTTCACCGCGCTACTGGGATACTGGTCAGGATGATCGCGACTTCAAATACAACAATTATCTAAGCCGCTATCACGATCGCCACACAGATCTGATGGACGTCTTGGCGAAGTACGGTGGCCGCGCCAATGCACCGCTTGATGACATGGCCAAACTCTGTGGTTTCCCCGGCAAACTGGGTATGGACGGCAGCCAAGTTTGGCAGGCCTGGCGCGATGGTAAAGGCCAAGAGGTCAGAGCTTATTGCGAAACGGATGTGGTCAATACTTGGTTGGTGTATTGCCGGTTCAGACTGATCCGTGGCGAGTTAACGCCACAGGCCTATGAGCAGGAAATTGAATTGGTTCGCACACACTTAGCAGAGATCAACGCACCCCACTGGCAAGAATACCTCCAGGCCTGGGATCGCGCGTAATCATGGCCCAACCGTTTGAAGTGCAAATCGAGTCACTCGATCAGGAAGCGCGTGGTGTAGGGCACATGGATGGCAAGGTTGTGTTTGTTGAAGGTGCCTTGTCAGGTGAGTTGGTCACCGCACAGCTCATCAAAAAGAAACCGAAATTTAATACCGCCCGTGCCATCGAGATCCATCGACACAGCTGGATGCGAGTTGAGCCAGGCTGTCAGTATTTTGGGGTGTGTGGCGGATGCGCCATGCAGCACCTAGATGCTCAAGCGCAAGTCGCGGTTAAGCAGCGTGTGCTTGAAGACGCTTTCAAGCACTTGGCTGATCTCAAACCTGAGCAGATGCTGGCACCCATTCATGGCCCGAGTTGGGGCTATCGTTATCGAGCTCGATTAAGCGTAAAGTTTGTGCCACGCAAGGGTGGCGTATTAGTCGGGTTTCATGAGCGACGCAGCAGTTTTGTGGCGGACATGCGTAGTTGCGAAGTCTTGCCGCGCAAAGTCAGTGACATGCTCGTGCCGTTGCGGGCACTGATCGAGTCCATGAGTGCGCCCGAACGCCTACCACAAATTGAAGTAGCGGTGGGTCAAGCGGTTGTCGCCATGGTGCTTAGGCACCTCGATGCGCTCACGCCCGAGGATCATGATCGCTTGCGCGCATTTGCGCAGGAACATGGCGTGCAATGGTGGTTGCAGTCCAAAGGACCTGACACAGTTCATTTGCTCGAGGGCCAAGCGCCATTGACATTGGCTTATGATTTGCCCGCATTTGGTGTGTACATGCCGTTTAAGCCCACGGATTTCACGCAGGTTAACCATGAGATCAATCGGGTTTTAGTGTCACGTGCGCTGTCTTTGCTTGATGTCCAACCGACGGATCGCGTGCTTGATTTGTTCTGTGGCTTGGGTAACTTCACGTTGCCGCTCGCGCGATTGGCGCATGAGGTCATGGGCATCGAAGGCAGTGACCAATTGGTTGAACGTGCCCAACAAAACGCAACAGCCAATGGCATCTCGAATGCATCATTTACCGAACGCAATTTGTTCGAATTCAGCTTAGATGATTTGTTGGCCTTGCCACGATTCGACCGCATGCTGATTGACCCCCCGCGCGAAGGTGCGCTCGCTGTCTGTGAGGCATTGGCTGCGCAAGAAGCGGGTGCCCGACCTGCGCGCATCGTTTACGTGTCGTGCAATCCGGCCACGCTGGCACGCGACGCGGGTGTTTTGTGTGGCGGTGGCGCTTATCGTCTACGACAGGCCGGTGTGGTGAACATGTTCCCCCACACCGGGCATGTCGAGTCAATTGCGGTGTTTGAACCCTGCTGAGCCAAGGCTGACTGCGTGGTTCATCATGTGATTAATTACGTGGTTAATTATGTGGCATCGCGCAGTTCATCACGCAAAGCCGTGGCCGCAGCCTTGACCTGAGCTGGTGCCGTGCCACCGATGTGATCACGCGCATTGACCGATCCTTCCAAGGTCAGCACCGCATGGATGTCGTCTTCAATGCGTGCGTCGAAGGCCTGCAGTTCAGTGAGGCTTAAATCCGCCAAGTCGCAGCCGCGTTGCTCGCAGGTTAATACCGTATGCGCCACGACCTCATGGGCGTCACGAAACGGCAGACCCTTCTTGACCAAGTAGTCTGCCAAGTCAGTTGCCGTGGCAAACCCTTGACGCGCGGCATCGCGCATGTTGTCTTGGTGAACCGTGATGCCATGCATCATGTCTGCAAAGATGGTCAGCGTATCGCGCACGGTGTCAGCGGCATCAAACAAACCTTCTTTGTCTTCCTGATTGTCCTTGTTGTAGGCCAGCGGTTGCCCCTTCATCAGGGTGAGCAACGCAATTAGGTGGCCATTGACTCGCCCGGTTTTACCGCGCGCCAATTCAGGGACATCAGGGTTTTTCTTTTGCGGCATGATGGAGCTGCCTGTGCAGAAACGGTCAGCCAAGGTGATAAAACCGACACGCGGGCTCATCCACAACACCAGCTCTTCAGACAAGCGAGAAACATGCATCATCAATACAGCGCTAAAGGCGCAGAACTCGATGGCAAAGTCACGGTCGGAGACCGCATCAAGGGAGTTGCCGCACACACCGTCAAAGCCCAAGGTTTTCGCAACACGCGCGCGATCAATGGGATAGCTCGTGCCAGCCAGTGCGGCAGCGCCCAATGGCAGCCGGTTAACCCGCTTGCGGCAGTCGGCCAAGCGCTCTGCGTCTCGTCCGAACATCTCTGCGTAAGCCATGAGGTGGTGACCAAAGGTTACGGGCTGAGCCACTTGTAGGTGGGTAAAGCCTGGCATGATGGTTTGCGCGTGCTCGATGGCGAGCTCAGCAAGTCCGAGACGCAATGCTTGTAACTGCACGTTAATCAAGTCAATCTGTTCACGCAACCATAGCCGAATATCGGTGGCGACTTGGTCGTTGCGCGAACGCCCTGTGTGTAGTCGTTTGCCAGCATCGCCAATGAGCTCAACCAAGCGCTTTTCTATGTTTAAGTGCACATCTTCAAGGTCAAGCAGCCACTCAAAGTTGCCTTGGCTAATTTCCGTCTGAATTTGCGCCATGCCACGCTCAATGTCAGCGAGGTCTTGTTTGGAAATTACACCAACATGGGCAAGCATCTCGGCGTGCGCCAATGACCCGGTGATGTCATGGATGGCCATGCGTTGGTCAAAGTCCACCGAGGCGGTGTAGCGCTTGACTAAGTCGGAGACAGGCTCAGAAAAGCGGGCCGACCAGGCTTGGGCTTTGTTGGCGAATTGGTTTTGTGGGGGCTGGGGGTTTTGTTTCATGATTCATGGATTATAGAGTGCTTGCGGGCGGGCGGCAGCGGTGATGGGGAAGGTTGGAGATGGGTGTTGAAAGCGCATGTTGGAGGCGCATGTTTCGGGCGCATGTTTCGGGCGCGTGTTTAAGCCGACCTTTAGCCACCCGGCGTGTAATAATCAGCGTTCACGGTTATGCACAGAGAGACTTCCATGGCGGCAAACGTCGCGCTAGCGCAAATCAATGCAGTGGTCGGGGATTTTGAGGGTAACGCCCGTCAAATCGAGACGATGGCCAGACAAGCCGCCGCAGCAGGCGCTCATGTGTTGCTCACGCCTGAAATGGCACTGACCGGCTACCCGGCTGAGGATTTGTTGCTACGCCCAGCGTTTGTGGAGCAAGAGCGTGTTGCACTGGCGGCGCTCGCCGAACGTTTGGCAGATTTGCCGGGACTAGCGGTGGTGGTCGGGCACGTGCATACCCAGGGCAGTGAACTGTATAACGCAGCCAGCGTGCTGCTGGCTGGTAAAACCATAGCTCAGTACTACAAGCATGAATTACCGAATTACGGTGTTTTTGATGAAAAACGCTATTTTGTAGCTGGGCATGCGGCCTGTGTGTTCGAACATGCTGGTATTCGATTTGGCGTCAATATTTGCGAAGACAGTTGGCTAAAGCGCGCGCCCCAGGCCGCGGTTGAGGCGGGCGCTCAGTGTTTGCTTGTGCTCAATGCCTCGCCGTTTCACATGGGTAAGTTCAATCATCGTCTAGATATGATGCGACGTTGTGTGGACAGAGCCGGCGTGAGCCTGGTGTATGCCAATTTATGCGGTGCCCAAGATGAACTGGTGTTTGACGGCATGTCGTTTGGATTAGATAAGTCGGGACATTGCGTTGGGCACGGACCGGCATTTGATGAGGCGTTGTTGCACTTGGAAGTCCATCCTGGCGGTGGATTGAGTAAAGCCGAAGGTCCATGGACGGCAGTCACTAGCATGGAAGAAGAGGCTGAGCACGATCATCTGTCATTGACGTGGCAGGCATTGGTGACTGGCGTGCGTGATTATGTTCACAAAAACGGCTTTAAGTCTGTGGTGCTCGGTTTATCTGGTGGCATTGACTCGGCGGTTGTGCTTGCCATTGCCGTTGATGCGCTTGGGGCAGACCAGGTGATGACGGTCATGATGCCCTCGGCTTATACCGCCGACATTTCGCTGACCGACGCCGCGGACATGGCCACACGTGTGGATGTGCGTTACGAGCAGGTCGCCATTGGTGAGATCACAGGGCAGTTTGAAAGTGCACTGGCACCCTTGTTTGCCGGCACATCAGTTGACACCACCGAGGAAAACATTCAAGCCCGTGTGCGTGGCACACTGCTCATGGCGTTATCGAACAAGTTTGGTTCGCTGGTGCTAACAACAGGCAACAAGTCCGAATTATCCACGGGTTACTGCACGCTGTATGGCGACATGGCCGGTGGCTTCTCTGTCTTGAAAGACGTTCCTAAAACCCTTGTATATCGTCTTGCACGTTGGCGTAACCAAACAACCGAGGTGATTCCGGAGCGCATCATTACCCGTGCGCCTTCGGCTGAACTAAGACCGGATCAAACCGATCAGGACTCTTTGCCGACGTACGAGGTGATTGACAGCATTATCTCGGGCTATGTCGACCACAATTTGCCGGTATCACGCCTGATCGAGTCGGGTCTAGACGCCCAAGCGGTACATCAGGTCGTGCGCTTATTGCGCATCAATGAATACAAACGTCGCCAAGGCGCACCTGGCCCTAAAGTCACTGTGCGCGCGTTCGGACGCGATTGGCGCTATCCTTTGTCTAATGCATTTCGCGAAACCGGCCCAACCTAGAGCCGCAACCTAACAGGGAGACGTCGTGAAACTCGTCACTGCCATTATCAAACCATTCAAACTCGATGAAGTCCGCGAAGGACTCTCAGAAGTGGGCATTACCGGTCTGACCGTCACCGAAATCAAGGGATTTGGCCGTCAAAAAGGGCACACCGAACTCTATCGCGGTGCCGAATACGTTGTGGATTTCCTACCCAAAATACGCGTTGAAGTCGCGGTATCAGACGAACAGGTTGAACCTGTGATCGAAGCGATCATCAAAGCCGCTCGCACCGGCAAAATTGGTGACGGCAAGATTTTTGTAACACCGCTCGATGAAGTGGTCCGCATTCGTACTGGCGAGCAGGGTGACGAGGCTTTGTAAGCATTGATAGACGGTAGTTGGTGTTGATTGGTGCTAATTGATTTTGGTAGACCGTTGCCTAAGCGTTATTAACCTTATCCAAGCGCTACCGAAGCGCTATCAAAGCAAGCGTCGACGACGCTTGCTTTGACCCACTCAGTTAAAACTGATTTTTAAAACATAGAAAACAGCAGCATGAAACCGTTTCAATGGCATAACCCGTACCCCAGCGTTCGTATTCCCCTATTTGCGCGCAACGTGGTGTCGACCTCACATCCCTTGGCGGCGCAAGCCGGTGTACGTATTCTTTATCAAGGTGGCAACGCCGTGGATGCCGCGATTGCAGCGGCGGCCGCTATTACGTTAGTCGAACCTGTGTCATGTGGCCTTGGCAGTGATGCCTTTGCCATCGTTTGGCATGAGGGCAAAGCCCACGGTCTGAATGCCTCTGGGCATTCACCAGCGGCTTGGAATGTTGACTACTTTGCCAAGAAGTATGGTCGGGATGCGCAAGGGCTGGCTAACGCACCCAAACGTGGCGTTGATGCGGTCACGATCCCAGGTGTGGTGGCCGGCTGGGCCGCATTGCACGAGAAGTTTGGCAAGCTGCCCTTTGCCGATCTGATGATGCCTGCCATTGAGATCGCTGAGCGTGGTTATGCAGTGCCGCCTGTGGTGGCGCATAAATGGGCAGCGGCGGTACCCGATCTCAAAGACCAACCGGGGTTCACACAGGCATTTATGCCACAGGGTCGTGCGCCAAATGTGGGTGAACGGTTTTGTTTGCCGGGAGCCGCCAACACGCTGCGTGCGATTGGACAAAGTGCAGGCAAAGCGATGTACGAAGGGGAGTTGGCCAAGCGTCTGGTGGCGTTTCTGAACGAGCACGGTGGCGTGCATACGCTGGATGACTTTGCGTCGTTTAAGGCACAATGGGTTGAGCCAGTCACCAAGGATTACCGGGGTTACACGGTGCATGAACTGCCGCCGAACGGGCAGGGCATTGCCGCGCTGATGGCGATGGGGATGCTGACGCATTTTGATCTAAAAGGCCTGGGTGTCGATAGTGTGGCTTCGCAGCACTTACAGATCGAAGCCATGAAGCTGGCCTTCGCTGATTTGTACCAATACGTGGCTGATCCCGACAGCATGAGTGTCACATCAGATCAATTGCTTGACCCAGACTATCTAGCTGCAAGAGCCAAGCTGATAGACCCGACCAAAGCCACGCATTTTGGGCCTGGTGTGCCAGATGCTGGCGGCACCATTTACTTATCCGCTGCTGATGAGTCGGGCATGATGGTGTCGTTTATCCAATCCAATTACATGGGGTTTGGATCTGGTGTTGTATTGCCTGATGCTGGCATCAGCCTACAAAACCGCGGTGCAGGTTTCTCCATGGACCCAGCCTCACCGAATGTGGTAGCTGGCCGCAAGCGTCCATTTCACACCATCATCCCGGCATTCTTAAGCCATCAAGGCCGTCCGGTGATGAGCTTTGGGGTCATGGGTGGCGATATGCAGCCGCAGGGCCATCTTCAGACGCTAGTGCGCATGCTCGACTATGACCAACAGCCACAAGCGGCTTGTTGCGCACCGCGCTGGAAGGTCAACCGCGACTTTACGCTTGACGTGGAGTCCACCATGGATCCCGCTGTGGTTGAAGGTCTCAAAGCCATGGGGCATGAGCTGAAGTCGGTCGAAGACCCTTACATGGATTTTGGGTCTGGGCAGTTTATCTGGCGCCTGTCAGACGACCTTGAAGACGGTTATGTCGCAGCCAGCGACAGCCGGCGTGATGGACAAGCGGTGGGCTTCTGATTAAGCGGTAGCGTTTGGTGAAGATCGGCGCGGCTTAGGGTGGCTTATTTCATAGCAACTTATTTCAGTGCGCCAGCGCTGGCTGGCGGCTCTCCCACACCATCATCAGCAGCACCAAAGCGACACCCGGGAAAATCATCCAGTTCAGCATCTCCCAGCCAGCCACTGACAGCAGCTTGCCAGAGGCAAATGAAGAGATGGCCACTGAGCCAAACACCAGAAAGTCGTTCATGGCTTGAACGCGGGTTTTCTCGTCGGGGCGATGGCAGCTTGTGACCATGGTGGTCGCACCAATAAACCCGAAATTCCATCCTACGCCCAACAGCACCAAGGCAATCCAGAAGTGTTCAAGTCCCAGACCTGACAAACCAACCGCACCAGAGGCCGCGAGGATCAGCAAACCCAAAGCGGTGATGGTTTTAACGCCAAATCGTTGAATCAATCGACCCGTAAAAAAGCTTGGTGCAAACATGGCCAATACGTGCCATTGAATGCCTAAGGCCGCTTGGCCAACCGTATGACCACAGCCGACCATGGCAATGGGTGCAGCCGTCATCACAAAGGTCATGAGCCCATAAGACACCACGCCGGCGGTGACGGCCAGAATAAAGCGTGGCTGAGAGGCGATTTCTTTTAGTGTGCGGGTGGGCAGGGTGTTGGTCTGACTGGCTGCGCTTGCTGTGGCTGTTGTATAGCCTGCCGCGGCGTTTTGCTTCGCTTCTCGAGCGAGCTGTTTGCCCGATGCGCTCACAGCACGCAGTTGCCAGATCACAGGGATGGCCAATGCAGCTAAAATAGCCTGCGCCAAAAAACTGCCTGCAAAAGGTGCCCACGGCACGATATCGCGGGTCCAAATGACCGTTTGCGGGCCGATGATGGCGGCAAACAGCCCGCCTACCATGACCCAGGATATCAGGCGCGGCTTGATGTCCTCAGGCGCACCATCTGCAACCGCAAAGCGATAGCTTTGCACGTAAGACGCGTAAAAGCCGGCAATCATGGTCCCCAGACAGAACATCACAAACAGCTGTTGATAAATACCGAATGCGGCCACGAGCCCAGAAATAATGCCTAGCACGGCGCCAAACAGATAACCAAAGCGGCGACCATACTGCTTCATGACCCAAGCCGCCGGTAATGTGCCAATAGCCAGACCAAGGTTAAAGACACTCACAGGCAACGTAATGAGCGCTGGATCGCTTGCCAGCTGTTGGCCCACGAGCCCACCAAGCGAGACGATGATAGGGGGTCCTGCGCCGCCAAGCGCTTGCGCGGCCGTTAAGACACGTGCGTTGCGCTGTGACGTATGTGAAAGATTGAGACTCATGCCGGCATATTAACCACTTGCCGAGGTGTTCACAGCTCGCATGCTTGTTGCTTTGTCAGTCAATACCCAAAAGGCAGGTAAAAAACATTCAGAGACCAATAAAGGCTCGCCTTCACGCCAAAACACAGATCGCCTAGCCCAGGCTGGCGGCTGCCAGCCGCACAGGATGCCCGGCGTGGTGGTGTTTAACTGTCGAGCTGCGACCGCACCTAGCGGATGAAACCGAGTCACACGCGTTGTTTCGAAGTGGCTACGGGTGACACGCCGATCTCGATACAAAAGATCTGCAAGCGGTCTTTTGCCTAGTCGACGAATGCTTTGCCAGGCGCCCGAATAACCTTGAGGGGTCAGCAGCGAACGCGCCACCACGCAATGAATTTGGTCGATATGCATGCAAACTTCGCGAATGTGTAATTGTTGCGTAGTGGGTAGGTTCATGGCCAGGCACTCGTCTGGCGAGGCCAAGGTTACCGTTTCGCGTAACACTTCGAGCTCAAGACACCCAAGCCCACGTAGCCCTTCAGTCAATGCACCGGCGCGCGCCAGCCATAATCGTTGGGCCTCGGTGGTCAGTGGGTTGACACCCGTGCGCCAATGTACTGTTTGACGGTGTAAGGCCGGTCTATTTTTTTGTGTGCTCGGGCACGGTATCATCGCATCGTCTATGGAAAAAATTCGAATCTCAAAACTCATGGCTCAACAGGGCCTTTGCTCACGCCGCGAAGCAGACGCCTTTTTAGCGGCAGGTCGCGTCACAGTCGATGGTGAGCCCGTCGGTGTTGGCGATAAGGCTTTGCCGACACAGCGTATCGTACTGGATCAACGTGGACAGGCGCAGCAACGGGCCACTGTGACTATTTTGATTCATAAACCCATTGGGTTGGTTTCCGGGCAAGCAGAAGCGGGTTACAAGCCAGCAGTTACCTTGGTCACCCCAGAAAACCACTGGGCGCAGGATCAATCTGGCGTGTCGTTTAATCGGTCGCATTTACGCGGACTGGCCGTGGCCGGGCGCCTGGATATTGACTCAACCGGGCTGCTGGTGCTTACCCAAGACGGGCGTGTGGCCAAGCAATTGATCGGTCAAGACAGCGAAGTAGAAAAAGAGTACTTGGTGCGCGTCAAAGGCAACCTATCCGAGCAAGGTCTAGCACGCCTGCGACATGGATTGGCACTTGATGGCAAGGCGTTAAAGCCAGCTCAGGTAACCTGGCAGAACCAGGATCAACTGAAGTTTGTGCTCAAAGAAGGTAAAAAGCGCCAAATCAGGCGCATGTGCGAGCTTGTGGGTTTAACCGTTGTGGGCTTAAAACGCGTGCGCATTGGACAACTCAAGCTTGGTAACTTGCCGGTGGGCCAATGGCGCTATCTCGGCCCGCACGAGTCGATCTAGCGCACTGACTTACCTTGCCGAAGTCGCCATTGCGCATGATCGTCTTGTGCCAGCACACCAGACAGCCAGGGCAGGGTGGCTTCCAGCTGTGCTTTCAGGGTATACGGCGGGTTAATCACCACCATGCCAGAGCCGTACAAGCCGTGCTGGTCTTGTGGCGATTGTTTGACGACCAGATCGGCTTGCAGCCACTCAATGCCTGGCAGGTTCTGTAGTTGTTTGGCCATTTGATCGACCTGCAGGCGATTCACACGGGGATACCAAATGAGGTAGCACCCAGTCGCAAAACGCAGCAGGGCATCTTTGATGGCTTGCACCACTTCACGATAATCCTGTTTGTTCTCATAAGCTGGATCAATGAGTACGACTGCACGCCGCGTGGGTGGCGGCAAGACTGACTTTAGAGCGGCAAACCCATCGCGCATCTCAAGTTTGACGGCACGCGGTGGCAAGCGACGCTGTTGTTTGAAGTTTTGTTGGAGAACCTCGGCTTCGGCGCCGAGTAATTCAAACAACCGCAAGCGATCTTGGCTGCGCAGGCATTGCATGGCAAGCCACGGAGAGCCCGGATAAATGGTCAGTTCCTCACCCTCATTGATGTCACGAATGGATTGCAAATAACGATTAACCATGGGTGGGGTATCAGTGAGGTCCCAGATCCGGGCAATGCCGTCCAAGTACTCGCTGCGGGTATTGGCCCATTTGCCTGATAGGTCATAAAGCCCTGCACCGGCGTGGGTGTCGACACATAAAAACCCCGTGTCTTTGGCCACAAAGTGGTCTAGTACATGCAACCAAATGCAGTGTTTTAAAACATCGGCATGGTTGCCGGCATGAAATCCGTGGCGATAGCTAAACAAAAGTGCCTCTTAAGTGGTCGGTTCAAGTATTCGGTTCAAAGCACTCAGTTCAAAGCACTCAGTTCAAAGCACTCAGTTCAAAGCACTGAGTTCAGACAAAATTTGTCTTAACAATCCCGTTTAAGGGTAACCAAACGGACGTGTGTGTGCGTCTGCCAATGGTACACTCAGCCGCATCCTTTTACCGCCTTGAGACACACCTAAGACACGTCTATGTTTGATTTCATACGATCACACCGCCGCTGGATGCAGCTGATATTGCTGATACTGGTGGTACCGGCATTTGCATTTTTTGGGATTGAGGGCTACGTGGGCTTCATGTCTAACGACAAAGAGCTCGCTGAAGTTAATGGCACGACCATCACCCAGCCTGAATACGACACTGTACGTCGCAATCAGCTCGAAGAATTGCGTCGCGGACTTGGCGCACAATTTGATGCTGAAGCCATCGACACACCCGCATTTCGTGAGCGCATTCTGAACGATATGATCAACCAGCGCGTGATCGCCGAGGCGGCCATGCAGGGTCGTTATTCCGTATCGGACGAGCAGGTACGCGAGACCATCGCTGAGATACCTGCCGTTCAGGAAAACGGTGCGTTTTCTGCTCAGCGCTATCGTCAAGTGTTAGCTGCGCAAGGCATGACACCGGCGGACTTTGAGAATCGCGTTCGCAGTGATTTGATTTTGTCGCAAGTGCTCGGGCCTGTTGGTTCTACCGCTGCTGTACCCACTAAAGTGGCCAATGATTTGATGGCGGCTTTGACTCAGCAACGCACGGTCGCGTTGCGTCGTTTTAATGCCGAAGGCTTCGAAGGTGATATTGAAGTTACACAAGAAGAGATCGATGCTTGGTACAAAGACAACCAAGAGACCATTCGTCTGCCTGAAAACGTCAACATTGAATATATTGTTCTCGATGAAGAGGCAGCGAGTCAGGGCCTGAACGTACCCGAGTCAGAGATCGAAGCCTATTACCAACAAAACCAGGCTAGCTACGGCCAACCTGAGCAGCGCCGAGTTAGCCACATTCTGCGCGAAGTCGCACCCGATGCGGATCAAGCCGCCAAGGATGCCGCGCGCGCGAAAGCCCAAGAGATTGCCGATCAACTCAAAGCGGATCCAGATCAATTTGCGAGCCTTGCAGCCGAGTTCTCACAAGATCCAGGCTCATCGAGTCAGGGTGGTGATTTAGGTTGGATCTCAAAAGACACCTTGGTGCCTGAAGTCGAAGAGGCGGTGTTTAAGCTTGAGCCAGATACGATCTCCGATGTGATTGAAAGCCCGTTTGGGTATCACGTGGCGACCGTCACCCAAGTTCAACCTGCAAGCATCAAACCACTTGATCAGGTGCGCGAAGACATCGAGTCTGAAGTCTTGCGAGAAATGGCCGCCGTTCGGTTTGCCGATCTGGCAACCTCGCTGACCAATCTGGTCTATGACCAGCGTGACGCGCTGGCACCGATTGCCGAGCAACTTGATTTACCATTGCGTAAGGCACAAGGATTGGCACGAGGTGGGCTGCTGCCATCGGAGCTATTTAATCGGGAAACGCCCGTCGATCCAAGTCAGGTCGAGATTTTGAACAGCCCACGGGTATTGCAAGTGGCCTTTTCTCCTGAAGTGTTGCAAGACAAGTTCAATTCCGGCGTTATTGAAACAGCACCCGGCACGGTGGTGGCCTTGCGTGTCGATCAGATCAATCCATCGGCAGTACCGCCAGTGGATCAAGTCGAGTCATTGATCCGAGAGCAGTTGGTCGCCGAGGGTGCTTTGAAACTGGCCAGACAGGCAGGGCAAGCCGCGTTGAGTGTGATTGAAGACGGCACTCAGGCCCCGATCGGGTTTGCGGCAGCCGAGGTCGTGTCGCGACAGGATCCGCGCAATCTGGCGCCCAGTGAGCTAGATGCCGCCATGAAAGTCCCAGAAAACCAGGTGCCAAAAGTCGTTGGCGTCGACACATCTGCCGGCTATAGCCTCTTAGAGATTAAATCGGTCTCGGCCGGCGAAGCGATGCCTGAGGCAAACCAGCAGCAATTCAAAGGACAGTTGGCACAAGCTTGGGGACAGGCTCAAGAGCAGGCGGCACTTGACGTGTTGCGCCGGCTTTTCAATGTCCAGATTCTGCCGGATGCTCAAACACTGATTTCAGGTCAGAACTAGTTTGTGTTTGTTAATTAACGGCTGCTTGGCTGGCATTTGAAGCAGCGGTTTCACCCGTTGTTTTGTTGGTGGTTTTGTCGGCGGTTTGATTTGTGCTCTGGACCGTCGCTTTTTCTGTCTCGGGCAGAGCCGGCTCTAGTGCCGCCCAGACATTGTCAAGCAGGATCGGTTGGGCTTGTTCTGACGGGTGGATGCCATCTTCGATGAAGAGATTAGGGTCGGTTTCTAGTCCAGCCATCAGAAATGGGACGAGTCGGGCGCCGGTTGCATCGGCAATTTCCGGGTAAAGCGTGCGAAATGCCTCGGTGTATACCGGTCCATAATTGGCTGGAATCTGTATACCCGTCAGTATGGTCAACGCACCTGCCTCTTGAGAGCGCTCAATCATGTCGGTCAAGTTCTCGCGGGTCATGTCTAAGGACAGACCACGCAAGGCGTCATTGCCACCTAACTCGACGATCACCAGCCCCGGTTGATGTTGTTCCAGCAGTTTGGGCAGCCGAGAAACGCCACCGCTTGTTGTGTCACCACTAATGCTGGCATTAATCACCTCGGGTGGATTGTCATATCGCTCGCCTAGGCGTTGTCGTAGTAGCTCTACCCAGCCGGTCTGGCGCCGTATGCCGTATTCAGAAGACAGACTATCGCCGACGATTAGGATGGGCCGATTAAGGTCCATTTGTGGCGCGCCTGATGCCGTATTCTCTGTCTGTGCGTTTGCCAGTGAAAACATCGCTGTGGCCACCCACAATGCGATGAACCCCATCAAGCTGATAAATGTCAGTTTGAATGACGGGACATTGTTATAACCAAAGCTCTTGTGATGCGACAATTGATTCATGATGACAAATAAAGCGATTGAAGTAGACGGTCTCACCAAGCGGGTTTCTGATGCTGGCGGTGAGTTGACGATCCTTGACGATATCCGTTTTTCGGTAGCAATGGGTGAATCCATCGCAATCACCGGGGCTTCGGGGTCGGGCAAGTCGACTTTGCTCGGTTTGATGGCGGGCCTTGATCTCCCTAGCCAGGGCAAAGTCAACGTACTTGGCACGGATCTGTTCTCGTTGGACGAGGATGGTCGCGCAAAGTTCCGCGCCACCCATGTGGGGTTCGTGTTTCAGTCGTTTCAGCTGTTGCCCAACCTAACCGCCCTAGAAAACGTGATGTTGCCACTAGAACTTGCTGGCCACGATGCATTGGCGCCGGCCAAAGAAGCGTTGGGAGAAGTAGGGCTTGATCACCGTTTTAACCACTATCCATCAACACTGTCTGGTGGTGAACAGCAGCGCGTCTCACTGGCACGCGCATTTATCAGTCGACCAGCATTATTGTTTGCCGATGAGCCAACAGGCAGCCTCGATGTGGTGACCGGTGCACGCATCATTGATTTGATGTTTCGTCTGCATCAAGAGCATCACACAACATTGGTGTTGGTCACGCACGACCCCAACCTAGCTAAACGTTGTCAACGCACCATTGAGATTCATGCAGGACGCTTGGTCTCTGAGACCGCAGGTGATGCGCGCGAGGCTGAAACCGACATGCGCCACTCGTAGTAGGCGATGCCTGCGCCACTGGCGCAGATCAACGCGATACCCAACCAGCTTACCAAGTCGGGAAAGTCACCCCAAATCAGCCAACCCATTAGGCTGGCGGACACGATTTGCAGGTACATGAAGGGTGCGAGCAGCGAAGCGGCAGCTAATCGATAGGCTTGTATCTGCAAGAGATGGCCAAGCAAACCCGTTATCCCCATTGACAACAAGATAACCCCGTTAAATGATGACAGAAGCGGGGCTGTGGCGCGCCACAAGGTGTCATCGGTCAGCAACCAGGCTGGCACGATTGTGGTCAGTACTACCGCACCGACAAGCCCGCTCCATGCGATGGTGGTTAAAGGGTGGTCAGTTGCTACCTTACGCGTGAGCATGTGCTGCAACGCCATTAAGGCCGCCGTGAGCAAGCCAAACATCACGCCCACGGCATCTAGGCCGGCACCTGGACGAACCACAATCATCACACCCACGAACCCAATGCCGGCGGCCAGCCAGCGTGAAAGGCGGTTGGATTCACCGAGCAACCAAGGTGCGAGCGCCAGAATCAATAGTGGCGCCAGAAACAACATGGTGGTCGCTTGCGCCTGAGGCAAGTAGGACAATGTCGTAAAAAAGCTCATGGTGGCACACAGAATGGTGGCGCCACGCATGATCTGGTAGCGCAGACAATTGCTTTGAAACAGTTGCCAGTCGCCGCGTGCACCGAGCAAGGCCAACACCAGCATGAAATGCACGAGATAACGCACCCACACGACCACCAGCAACGCCGTACCGGTCTCAAGCATCCACTTGCCGCTGGCATCGAGCACCGAGAGCACCGATAACGACAATAAAAGCACCAAAATGCCACCAATGGCACTTGGCTTAGGTGCTGGGAATTGTGCTGAGAACGGTGCTGAGGACTGCGAAGACACGGTAGGCGGGGATTCGTAAACGGCTAAAGTCAGTACCCATGATACGCTTGTGCCCTTGAAACATGTTGTTGTTCAGGGATTTTTATGTCGTTTGATAAACACCACACACTGGAGCGCTTGGCTCACGCGCTCAAGACGGGTCAAACTACTTCGCAAGCGCTTGTTGAACAAGCGCTTGGATGCATTGAAGATGATGAGGGGCAAGGCCCCGTGGCGTTCATCCGGGTGTTTGCCGATACCGCTCGTGAACAAGCACTTGCATCTGATGCCCGTCGTGCCGCTGGCTCGCCTAAGTCCGAAATAGATGGCTTACCCATCTCGGTCAAAGACCTGTTCGATATTGAGGGTTGCACCACGCGCGCTGGATCGGTGGTGCTATCTGACTGCGAACCAGCCACAGAAGATGCCGTGGTGGTTCAACGTCTGCGCGCTGCAGGCGCGATCATCTTGGGCACCACCAACATGACCGAGTTTGCCTACTCGGGCCTTGGTTTAAACCCACATTACGGCACACCCTTGTCACCCTGGGATCGGGAGCATGGACGTATTGCTGGTGGCTCCTCAAGTGGTGCCGCGGTCTCAGTTTATGACGGCATGGCAGTGGCTGCTGTGGGTACAGACACAGGTGGGTCAGTGCGTATTCCGGCAGCGTTTTGTGGGATCGTGGGCTACAAACCAACGGCGGCGCGTATCGACATGACCGGTGCTTTGCCGCTGTCGCTGAATTTAGACTCCATCGGCCCCATGGCCCATAGTGTGGTCAGTTGCGCATGGTTGGCTTCAATCATGGCCGGTGAGCCTATTGAAACACCCACGCCTTGCGACTTAGCTGGCATGACCTTCGGTGTTCCCAACGAGCTCGTGTTGGACGAGATGGATGAGACCGTATCGGGCACCTTTACGGCAGCCTGCCAAGCACTGGAGCAAGCCGGCGCCAAAGTGGTGTCCTTATCCATGCCAGAGTTGCTGGAATTAGCCGAACTCAATGCTGCTGGTGGATTTACTGCGGCCCAAGCCTGGCAATGGCACGCTGAGTTACTGCAAAATCAGCAAACGGAGTATGACCCGCGCGTGGCGGTGCGCATCCGGCGTGGTGAGGCATTGGATGCCGACTACGTAGAGCAGTTGCAAGAAAAGCGTCTGGATTGGATTGCTCGGGTCGTTAAACGCATGCAGGGTGTCGATGCACTGGTGATGCCAACGGTGCCCGTTGTGCCGCCGTTACTTGGCCCCCTGGTATCTGACGATGAGATCTACGCTAAAACCAATCTACTAGCACTACGTAACCCGAGCGTGATCAATTTTTTAGATGGCTGTGCGGTGAGCCTGCCATGCCATCAGGCAGATCAAGCGCCCGTGGGATTTATGCTGGCCGCAGCCGGTGGCCAGGATGCGCGGTTGCTGAGCATAGCTGCCGCATGCGAGGCAGTGTTTGCGCACGAGCCGTCGCTTTAAAAAGCCTAGAGCAGAATCTATGAGACCGATTGTTTCGTAGGTTCAGACTAGATCGCAGATGGGTGGTGGTGATGATTGCCCTTGATTCGCATGATACGGCGCACCTGTGGTACGCGGCGAATGGCACGAAACACCTTGGCGAGATGTTTGCGATCATCGACTTGCACGGTCATGCTTAAGACAAACGCTTCACTGGTGTCATCGGTCATGGTGACATTGGTGATGTTTGAGTCGGCTTGGGCCACTTCGCCGGCAATCATGCCCAAGACACCTCTCTCGTTAAGCGCTGTGACGTCAACACGGGCTAGAAAGTGTTTGGCGTGATTGGCATCCCACGCAACATTCACCCAGCGATCAGGTTCACGTTGGCGTGCGCGTTTGGCGACCGGGCAGTCAGCCGTGTGCACGACAAGTCCCGTGCCCACGCGAATACCAGCCATAATCTCATCGCCCGGTAAGGGACCACAACAAGGTGACAACGTGACCGCTTGACCTTCGTTACCCTGAATCAAGATGGGTGCAGCGCGAGCCGCGCTCACCACATCGATGTGGGCTGCGGTGGTCTCAAGCAAGGGATTGTCAGCCGCAAAACGCCGCGCCACCACGGCAGCCAAGCGTTTACCCAAACCGATATCGGCCAATATCTCTTCACGCGACTTGGCACCACTTTCTCTGATCAGCTTGTCCCACGTCTTGTCGTCATCGGTCGGGAACTCGAGCTTGATTTCATGTAAGGCTTGAGTGAGCAATCGCTTGCCAAATGACACTGACTCGGAATAGCGCACGGTGCGCAGGTAGTGCCTGATCTCTGATCGGGCGCGACCAGTACGGGCAAAGTTAAGCCAATGTGCGCTTGGTCGTGATGCTTTGGAGGTGATGACCTCAATCGTGTCACCGCTCGAGAGTTCGGTGC
>Ga0209953_1000124_pt1 | contig 30422 bp, 35 predicted proteins | sample SalPonred_H2O_MG_FD_185713 | JGI IMG/M metagenome (GOLD analysis project Ga0209953, IMG submission 185713) | Salt pond water microbial communities from South San Francisco under conditions of wetland restoration - Salt Pond MetaG... | ecosystem: Environmental > Aquatic > Non-marine Saline and...
CCGAGGAAACGTCGACCGTGCTCGGCGAAAGCCTGCGGATCGCCGGTGACCAAGAACTCATAGCGAGGCGGCCCCGCTTCGGGATCGCGAAGCAGATCACCCGCGACGAGGACTCGGTAAACGTCTTGGGCGGTCTCTTCCGCGCTCGAGACCAACGTCACGCTCTCGCCCATGACGTAGGACAGCACCCCGGTCAACAAGGGGTAGTGCGTGCAACCTAGGACCAGGGTGTCGACCTGCGCTTGTTGGAGCGGGGCCAAATACTCGCGAGCGATCGCGATGGCCTCATCGCCGCTCGTGACGCCGGCCTCGACCAACTCGACGAAACGTGGGCAGGCACGGGAATGAAGAACCAAGTTGGGCGCGGCGGCGAAGGCGTCGTCGTAGGCCTGGGAAGTAATGGTTGCTTCAGTACCGATCACCCCGACCGAGCCGTTGCGGGTGGCGGCCACCGCTCGACGCACCGCCGGGTGGACGACCTCGATAACAGGGACGTCATAGCGCTCGCGGGCATCGCGCAAGGTCGCGGCACTTGCCGAGTTGCAGGCGATGACCAGCGCCTTGACGCCATCGGCGACGAGTTCATCCATGATCTCCAGGGAATACTCACGCACCCGGGCGATCGGCTGGGGTCCGTACGGTCCGCGCTCGGTATCGCCCACGTATCGGATCGATTCGTGCGGCAGTTGATCGATGATCGCTCGGGCTACGGTCAATCCGCCGAATCCGGAATCGAACACCCCGATGGGTGAGTTATTCGCCATGACGGGGCAAGCGTACGGCGGGCAACGGGTCGCGTTGCGTCATCGGCCCCGGCACTCGAGCCACGCGAAAGGGCAGTTTCTAGGCAACGAGTGGGCACTAGTGCCCACTCGCGCCTTCGAAACTGCCCTTTCGGCGTGGCGAGAGTGCCCTTTCGGCGTTAGGCCCAGAGTTGGCCTTCGAGTGCCGCCTCGGCCTCCTCGAGCGTGCCCTCGTAGGCGCCGGTGGACAGGTACTTCCAGCCACCGTCGCACACGATGAAGGCGATGTCGGCGGGTTGTCCGGCCTTCTCCGCTTTCGCCGCCATGCCCAGCGCCGCGTGCAAGATCGCGCCGGTCGAGATCCCCGCGAAGATGCCTTCCTTGTCCAGCAACTCCCGAGTTCGGCGCACAGCATCACGAGGACCCACCGAGTAGCGGTTCGTCAACACCGACTCGTCGTAGAGCTCCGGGACGAAACCTTCGTCCAAGTTCCGCAGGCCGTAGACGAGTTCGCCGTAACGCGGCTCCGCGGCGACGATCTGGGTTTCGGGCTTGGCCTCGCGTAGGAAGCGCCCCGCGCCCATCAAGGTACCCGTGGTGCCGAGCCCGGCGATGAAATGCGTGATGGTCGGCAGATCGGCAAGGAGTTCCGGCCCGGTGGTCTCGTAATGCGCCAGCGCGTTGGCTTCGTTGCCGTACTGGTAGAGCATCACCCAATCGGGATTCTCCGACGAGATCCGCTTGGCCACCCGCACAGCTTCGTTGGAGCCTCCGGCGGCCGGGGAGTAGATGATCTCCGCGCCCCACATGCGCAATAGTTGCGTGCGTTCATCGGAGGTGTTCTCGGGCATCACGCACACCAGTCGGTAGCCGCGCTGTTTGGCGACCATGGCCAGCGCGATGCCGGTGTTGCCGCTGGTCGGCTCGAGCAAGGTGGCCCCCGGATGCAGCAGCCCGTCCTTCTCGGCCTTGGTGATCATCGCGACCGCAGCTCGATCCTTCACCGATCCGGTCGGATTGCGATCCTCGAGTTTGGCCCACAGGCGCACCTCGGGGCTGGGCGACAACGCCGGCAGACCAACCAGAGGTGTATGACCGACCGAATCGAGCAGGGATTCGAAGCGCACGCTAGCCGCCTGCCACCGCGGGCAGGATCGTGACCGAATCACCGTCGGCCACCTCGGTTCCTAGGCCGTCGAGGAAACGGACGTCCTCGTCATTGAGGTAGACGTTGACGAATCGACGCAGGCCCGCGTCATCGACGAGGCGATCGGCGATACCCGGATAGCTGGAATCGAGGTTCGTGACCAACTCCTGCAATGACGCACCCTCGGCGGTGACGAGCTTCTCGCCCCCGGTATACGTGCGCAAGATGGTGGGGATGCGTACTTCCACGGACATAGCGGACCTTTCTCGTGTTGTGTTCCCAGGGTAGGCCGGATTCGGGCGCACCACCATGGCGGGGATTCCAGGTGCGAAGTGTTCGCAGCAAGGAACCGCCGGCTCAATCGACGACGACGATGTCCTCGGAAACCACTCCGTCCACGATGTGGAACGAGCGCAACTCATAAGGGCCGTCTTCGTTTCCCGTCTCGCGCGTGGAGACCAGCAAATAGTGGGCGTCGGGTTCGGAGGCGTAGGCGATGTCGGTCCGCGACGGGTAGGCCTCGGTGGCCGTGTGCGAGTGGTAGACGACGGCCGGTACCTCGTCTCGATCGTCCATCTCCCGGTAAAGGCGCAACAGGTCGGCGGAATCGAACTCATAGAAGGTAGGCGAGCGGGCTGCGTTGATCATCGGGATGAACCGGGTCGGCCGGTCGTATTCCGGCCCAGCCACCACTCCGCAGGCCTCGTCGGGATGGTCGCGTCGGGCGTGCGCAACGATTTGCTCGGCCAACGACGTATCCAACCGCAGGGTTCGGGCCACACCAGGAGCCTAGCCCGGCCAAATCGGACATAACGAACGACTGTTATCCGAGCGTTATCTGCTTCATGGCTTGTTCAACTTGCGCCCGAGTGTGAGTACCACCACGCTAGGGGCGCTACGCGATCACCGGGAGACCGCGCAGCCACCAATAAAACCGACGGGAGCCACCCCGGCCCCGTCTTGGATCATGGAGGCTGGAGTGGGAGTTCTCGAACTCACATACGGGCAGTTCCAGACTGTCTACAACATCTTGTCATTCGCGTTCGCTTCGATGTTCGCGACGACGGTCTTCCTACTGGCGGTGCAGGGGCGCGTTCTGCCGCGCTACCGCCAGGCGGTCGTCGTGTCGTCCATCGTCACCTTGATCGCGGCGTATCACTACTGGCGCATCTTCGAGTCCTTCAAGGGCTCTTACGTGGCGGTCGACGCCGGCGCCGAAGCAACCGCGATCGACGCCATGAGCTACGTCCTGGTCAACGGCGAAGGCTTCAACGAGGGCTACCGCTACGTCGACTGGCTGCTCACTGTCCCGCTGTTGCTCTTCGAGGCCATCGCGGTTCTCGCACTGCCGCAGGCGGTTCGCCGTTCGCTGATGATGAAGCTCATCCCGGCATCGGTACTGATGATCGTCCTGGGCTACCCGGGCGAAATCACCGCCGACACCGCACCGAAGGCCATTTGGGGCGCGCTGTCCACCATTCCGTTCCTTTACATCCTGTACGTGCTGTTCGTGGAGCTCACCAAGGCCACGAAGACCCAGCCCGGCCAGGTCGCCAAGGACATCAACGGTCTGCGCTGGCTGCTGCTCGCCACCTGGGGTGTGTACCCGATTTCGTACATGTTCCCGATGTTCGGGCTCGACGGGGCCGACGCGTTCGTCTGGCGCCAAGTGGGGTACTCACTCGCTGACGTCCTCGCCAAGTGTCTCTTCGGCTTGCTGATCTACAAGATCGCCCGCGAGAAGAGCGCTGTGGACTCCGCGGAGTTCAAGGAGAATGAGATGAAGGAAGCACCTTCTAGCGTGTAGGTGCTCAACTTCCCGCAATCAGACGGCGGATCGGATGTTCCCGGCATCCGATCCGCCGTCTTCTTTTGCCTACGCGGCGGATTCAGGAACTTCGGATCAGTCGTCGATGACCGGTGCGTCGTCTTCGCTGAATCCGTACAAGGTCGGATCCAAACAGCGCACGAGCGACTCCTGCAGGAAAGTCAGCCAGTCATAGACGTGAAAGAGCCCAGCGCGGGGATCATCGCTCGGTAGCGACGCCAGTTCCTCGTGGTTGTCGTCGCCGATCTGGATCCGCGTACCGATAGCCAAACGCGCGTCGTTGAGGGTGGCCAGCCAACTATCCGGCGATCCGACGGTGATCTTGTCCCCTGAACGTTCGAGTTCAGCGAGAACGGTCGTGGCATGTTGCACCTTGCCCTCGCGAATATCCCGCTCGGTGAATCGGCGGAAATCCGCCGCGTCCTGTTCATCCGCATAGGCGCTTGGCAGCAGCCGTGCCACAGCGGGGTCATCGGAGGGTCCGACATCCCCGGCACTCCACCCGAGTTGGGCCTCCAGCGGATCGGCGTCGGCTGGCAACTCTTCCGGCTTGACCAAATCGATGACCTGCTGGGCAACCGAGGTCAATAGCCCCCGTTCGACCTGGTCGGCACGCAGCACTATCCGGCCGGTGGCCGTGCGCTGGAACCCGTACGTCGAATCGCCCACGATTCACTCGTCCTTTTGCAATGTGGCCCACAGGCCGTAGGAGTGCATCGCCGTCACGTCCCGCTCCATTTCCTCGCGGGTTCCCGCGGAAACGACGGCCCGGCCTTCGTAGTGGACATCGCGCATGAGTTTCTCGGCCTTGTCCCGGGGGTACTTGAAGTAGTTCATGAAGACGTAGGTCACGTAGGACATCAAATTGACCGGGTCGTTCCACACGATCGTTATCCAGGGCCGTTGTAAATCGACGACTTCCTCGACCTGTTCGTCGAGTTCAGGAGAGGCTGCGACGCGACTCACACGCCTAGTCTCGCAGCCGCCCCCATCGGACCGGAAAGCGACGTACCCTACGAACGTGACCGAGACCGACTGCACCCGAAGCCTCGGTGCATCGCGGCATCCGATCTGCCCACCCTCGGTGGATCTCCCGCACCCGGCCATCCTCGATCGCATCCGCGAATCGGTGATCGGCGACGACCAGGTCATGCCGGGGCCATTCGGGCCGCGTCGAGTCACCTATGCCGACTACACCGCATCAGGCCGAGCGCTGTCCTTCCTAGAGGACTTCATCTCAGGCGAGGTCCTGCCTCGCTACGCGAACACCCACACCGAGTCCAGCGGCACCGGCCTGCAAACCACGCGGTTGCGCGAGGACGCACGCGAGCGCATCAAGGCCGCCGTGAACGCAGGCACCGAAACCTGTTTGATCTTCTGCGGATCGGGGTCAACCGGTGCAGTGAACAAACTGATCGGCATCTTGAACCTGCGCATTCCCGCCGACCTCGACGCACGGTATTCGTTGCGCTCGCACATACCGGCGGCCGAGCGCCCCGTGGTCTTCATCGGTCCCTATGAACACCACAGCAACGAACTGCCCTGGCGGGAGTCCATCGCCGATGTCGTCCCCATCCCCGAAACGGCCGATGGTCATCTAGACGAAGCGGTCTTGCGCGAGCGGCTCGAGGAGTACAGCGATCGACCGTTGCGAATCGGCTCGTTCAGCGCGGCGAGCAACGTGACCGGCATCTTGACCGATACCCACGCCATCAGCTCGCTTTTGCATCAGTACGGTGCACTTGCGTTCTGGGACTACGCCGCATCCGGACCCTACGTCGATATCGACATGCAGCCGCGGTGCACCGAGCATCCGCTGTCCTACAAGGACGCGGTCTTCTTGTCGCCGCACAAGTTCATCGGCGGTCCGGGAACCCCGGGTGTGCTCTTGGCGCGCCGGGAACTGCTCGGCAACTCTGTGCCCGACACCGTGGGTGGCGGCACCGTCGCCTACGTCAACACCGACGAGCACGTCTATGTCGATGACCCTGAGCACCGTGAAGAGGGTGGAACCCCGGCCATCGTCGAATCGATCCGCGCTGGCTTGGTATTCGACCTCAAGGAGAGAGTGGGGGTCGAAGTCATCCGCGCGCGCGAGGACGACTTCGTTCGACGGGCGATCGACAGTTGGCGATCCAACCCGGTGATCGAGGTTCTCGGCAACACCGAGACCGAGCGATTGTCCATCGTCAGTTTCGTCGTCCGCCGCGACGATGATCGCTACCTGCACCACAACTTCGTCGTCGCGGTGTTGAACGATCTCTTCGGGATTCAATCGCGCGGCGGTTGCTCGTGCGCAGGTCCCTACGGCCATCGACTCCTCGGCATCGATCTGGAGCGTTCCTGGGAATTCCAGCGGGAGATCACCCACGGATGCGAGGGCATCAAGCCCGGTTGGACCCGCATCAACTTCAACTACTTCATCTCCGAGCCCGTATTCGACTACTTGGTCCAAGCCGTCCACCTCACCGCGGAGTTCGGCCACCGGCTGCTGCCCCGCTACCGGTTCGATGCGACCTCCGGGTTGTGGCAGCACACCGATGGTCCGGTCGAACCCCCGCTTCGGCTCGCCCAACTGCACTACGACAACGACGGGCGCCTTACCTATCCGGTGCACCACGATCGGGCGCCGGAATCCGCGCTGGAGTCCTACCTCGACGAAGCGTGCGAGCTGCTCGGCGCTTTGCCGGAACCGGAGTTGGTCGACACCCTGCCCGGCGGCTCCCCCGATTTCGAGGAACTTCGCTGGTTCGAGGTGGCTAGGCCGACCCGCTAGCGCACGCGGATGGTGAACTCCTGCGAGACCCCGGGTGCGATCCCACCAGCCCGCCGGGAAATCACCCGGTAGGTCCAGCGCTTCTTCGCCTTCTGGGCCCGCGCCTTGATGGTCACTCGTCCCTTCGCGTTGGTGCGGGCGACCTTCACCTTGCGCCAGGTGCCCTTCTTCAACACCTGCAGCACTACTTTCTGGCCGGCTTGGGCCGGTCGCGCGATGGCCCGCACTCGGATCCGATCACGGGATCCGACCTTCTTCTTGGACTTCAACTTCGCAGTGAGAGCAGCTCCCACGGCAACATCGAAGGCTCCACTTTGGGACGCAGCCGTACTACCCACCGCCGGCACGGACAACCGCACGCGGCCCGAACTCGGGAGCACCACCTGGAATGCGACCGAGCCGTCCGCTGCCGTCGCCGCGGTCTGCAATGCCTGCCAATCGTTCCCACCGGTGGGTTGGAACTCCAAGGTGACCGGCACCTCGGCGAGCGGGGCGCCACCGACCGTGACGCCACCAGCGACCGAAGTCGGCGCTCCGATGGTGACCGCAGGGGTCGCGTCGATCGCCACTGCCGCCTCGGCCGGCGCCAGTGACTGCGCGTAACTACGCAGCACGCCCCACTGCGCTGGATTCTCCCCACCGATGGTCCAAAGCGCTGCACCGTTCAGGCCGTATTGCCCGACTAGTTGGGTACGAGCCAGAACTCCGTCGGGACCGACGAAGTTCAGTTGACGCTCAGCAAAGCAGGTCTGCCGATTGCCCGCGCCGTCGGTCCAATCCACTTCCTTGGTGTAGCGAAAGGAACTCTCCTGCCGCACTGGATCCCATCGCACATCGGCATCGGTGAGGCCGTATCGGGCCAGGATCTGGGGAATGTCCGATGCCGTGACAGCCGCCATCGACGTGGCAGATCGATACGCGCGTCGCTCGGCGGATCGGCCGCTCTTACTCGGGCATACGCCGGACAACCGGAAGTCCCCGCCCTTGGTGCGGGTGCGAGCCCGACCGTAGGTGGGCACGCCGATTTGCAACTTGGCCGGATCCATCACGGTCACCGCGTACTCCACATTCGCCCGGACCCAATCCATCGGCGCTATCGGACCGACCGATTGCACGGTGTAGTCGTAGGCCATGATCCGGATGCGATCGGCGTGCGGTGCGATTCCCTCGAGGTTGTACACCCAATAGCCGTTGCGGCCGCCACAGTTATTGCTGACGCTGCACGGTCCCGGGATGGTCACCGACAGCAACTTGCCCTGTGCCCGCAGCGCGGCGCCGAGTTCGGCGACGAAGGTCGTCCAGTTCGGGAGAGTGGATGCCCAACTCGATCGCCCATCGCTGAACGCGAAGTTCTCGTAGTCCAGATCCAGGCCGTCATAGCCGCTGTTGACCGCGAGGGCCACGAGATCGGCCACGTGTTGACCGCGTAAGGCCGGGTCCGCCAGTGTCCGAGCCATCCGCCGCTTGCCGGAGGCATCAGCGATCGCCGGCAAGACCACCAGGCCGGCCTCGCGGAGTCGTTGCATCGCCCAGGCGACATTGGATTCGCCGTTGGTGAAGTTGCGGTTCAACTCGACCTTCACTCCCCCGCCCCTGCGCGCTGTGGCCGAGTACCAGAAGGGGGAGACGTCCTCGAACAGATCCGCGTTCGCCACGGCACTGTCGACACCTGTGGGACGCGCCGGCGAAGTCATCCAATAGGGCATCCACCCGCTGAGGACCCGCTCGGGTGCATTCGCGGACGCGGGGGACGCACCGGGCACCTGGCCGACGAGCAGGGATCCCACAAGGGCAAGCACCACACCGAGCGCGAGGGGGAAGCGACGCATCTGGGCATTGTGCGTTACCGCCCGGTCACCATCGGGCAGCGGGGCGGGTGTGTCCTTGCCTGTGTTCTCGGGCGTGTCCTCAGCGCAACACTCGGGCGATCTCACCCGCCGCGCGCGCGACGCGGGGACCGACATCGGTCTCGTCGATCTCGCGGAAGGACACCACGCCCACGCTCGCCTCTAGCCCGGGCACCCCGAGCACGGGCACCGCGAGCCCGAACACTCCCGGGGCTACGTCTTCACTGGCGACTACCCACGGTGGATCCAGGCTTCGAGTGCCGGCGGTACGGGCAGCGAGGATGGCGCGGCCCGCGGCCGCAGCCTCCAGCGAACTACGACTACCCACTCGATAGGTCACATGCATGTCCGAACGGCTCGGCTCGGCAACCAAGGCGGCCACGGTCTCCGGGCCGTCTACAAGCGACAAGTACGCGGTGCATCCGACGGCGTCGGCAAGCATCCGTAGCGCGGGGAAAGCGGCATCGCGCACCACCGGTTGCAGTTGACGACCCATCGCGAGGACACCCATACCCAACCGGCATCGACCATCCCCGCCACGCCGGATGAGCGCGTGCTGTTCGAGGGTTACGACCAACCGGTACACGACCGTTCGCCCGATGCCGAGCCGATTTGCGAGCTCGGTGATGGTCAGCCCCTCGCCGGAATCAGCGATCTCCTCCAGCACCCGGATGCCGCGATCCAGGGTCTGGGAGGTCTCGGCGGCCATACCGACAGCCAATCACGAATAGCGGCCAGGAGCGAGGGCCTCGGTGGTCAGCCCAGCGATCAAGCCTTCATCGCCGACTTCACACTGAACGACGCGATGATCTCGTAGATGCCGATCACGATCAGCCAGATGCCGACCACCCAGGTGAGCGTGATGAGCGAGATGCCCGGCCACGCCAGCACGATGAAGCCGCCAAGCAGCATCACGACGCCGAAGAAGATATTCCAGCCGCGTCCGTCCTTGGATTCAAAGCCCAAGAACAACGTCGAGAATCCGCGGAACAAGAACCCGATGCCGATGAACAGGCTCAGGATGTAGAGCTCTTGGAACTCGCCGCGGATCGCGAATACACCCAACACGAGGGACAAGATGCCGGTGATGATGAACAACGCGCGCATACCGCCGGTGAGTCCGGAGGCGAAGCCACGCACGAGGCTGAAGATGCCCGAGACGATCAGCCAGATGGCGAAGACGATGGCCACGACCAGGACGGTCTTTCCCGGCCACACGAGCGCCGCGACACCCACGATCAGGCTCAGCACCCCGGCGAACAGCAGCACCCACCAGTTGCGACCGATGGCGGCCATCATGTTGTCGGGGGATTCCTCCACGATGACGGTTTGCGGTTCAGACATGAGCGTTCCTCCGGTCACGGCCCAGCGGGCGTCTCCCTAGGTGCCGCCCGAATGCTAGAGGGTGAATGGTCGGCCCGGGGGCTACAACACGATCACGGCGGCCTTTGCTCGGTCACGAACCGCGCTAGTACCGACGCACTAGGGGTAAACGGCACCTGCGAGCATCAGTCCTCGATCCACGAGTCCGGGTCCGTCCACCGGTCGAGCACATCGCTCAACTCGCCCTCTTCGGACATTTCCCCCACCGCACGGTCCACACACGCGAGTAAGGGATTGCCAGCAACCGTCGCCATCGCGAGCGAAGCCGTAGGCACATCGACACCGGCAATGCGCGAGAAGTCGACATCGCCTACCTCCGCCAACCAACTCAGGGTTGGTTCATCGACGACGACGACGTCAGCGAGATCCAACGCGCCTTCGACGCTGATGCCGCCACGCGCCCACTCATAGCGGGTGTCGAATTGCATCCACCCCTGCTCGATCAGCCACGGCGGCCCGGGGCCTTGGAAGGTGGCGGCCCAGTTGAGTTGGTCCGGTGTGCGTACCGCACCTGCGCCCTCATCGGAGGATCGCACGCCCTGGAGGGCCGCCGGCACATCGTCGGTGGTCGTCACCAAGGTCAAGGGCAGTTCGGCGTACGGGCGCGTATAGGCAACGGCCGGAAACTGCTCCGACCGTGGCGTGAACCCGCCGATGGCGATGTCGTAGTCGACGAAACGCCCCGTCACGACCTCGTCGGGACTCACGAACTCCCAGGTGACCTCTTGCGGACGAAATCCCATCTGCTCGGCGATGGCGTAGGCGAGATCGGATTCAAAGCCCAACCGATCGGAGGGCTCATCGGTCAAGAAGAACGGCGGCGCGGGCACGTCGGAAGTGGCGAAGGTGAGCGCACCTGGCTCCACCGTGGTCAGGTTGGGACGAGAGCATGGATCGAGCACATCGACCTCGACCCCGGTTTCGGCGGAGCCGGTGGGCTCGGGGTCGGGTGACTGGGCGGTATCGCCGTTCGCGCACCCGGTAAGCAGCAGCGCCGCAACGAGAACCGGCCCTGCGAACCTTCGGGCGGTGCGCTTAGTCCTCACTACGCGGCAGTCCGGCGTGGATCTCCTGGCAATCCGGGCACACGGGGAATTTCGAGGGGTCGCGTCCGGGAATCCACTTCTTGCCGCAAAGCGCGGTCACGGGTGCGCCGGTCACCGCGCTCTCGACGATCTTGTCCTTCTCGACGTAGTGCGCGAAGCGCTCGTGGTCGCCGTCGTCGTAATCTGCGGTGCGCTCTTCGAGCAGGGTTCCCCCGCCCAACTCGGGCGACTCCAGCGGCGTTGCATCCGACATATCTACAGTGTAGATCGTTCTCCTCGCGGATCCGTATTCCGGAGCGGTCGATGGACAACGACGATCGATACCCCCTAGGGTATTTCCATGGCTACTCTCGAACTCACCGAACAGACCTTCGCCGACACCGTGGGTGAAGGCGGCATCGTCCTCATCGACTTCTGGGCGTCGTGGTGCGGTCCGTGCCGGACCTTCGCGCCCGTGTACGAGACGGTATCGCAAGATAACCCGGACATCACCTTCGCCAAGGTGGACACCGAGGCCGAGCAGGGCCTCGCCGGCTATTTCCAGATCAGTTCCATCCCCACGCTGATGGCTATCCGGGACGGCGTCGTCCTCTATTCGCAAGCAGGTGCGCTTCCGCAGCCGGCGCTGGAGAACCTCGTCCAGGCGGTTCGTGACGTCGACATGGACGATGTCCGCGCGAAGATCGCCGAAGAGCAGGCAGCAGGCGGCGCCGACCAATAGGCGATCTAGGGCCACCCTGGTCCCGACTATTCGGGACTTTCGCCAGTAGTCGGGACTTTCCCCCGGGCCTACCGTCGGGGTATCGGCGCGCCGAGCGTCGCTCGACGGGAGGAATCTATGCCGCAACAACCACTCGCCCAGGTGCCCAACGACGCCACCTGGTTCTGGCAGGAGCACGGCTCTTGCCGGAGTGTGGATCCGACGCTGTTCTTCCACCCACAAAACGAGCGCGGCACTGCCCGCATCCGGCGGGACCGCACGGCGAAGGCGGTCTGTGCACGGTGCCCGGTGCGCCTGGACTGCGCCGACTACGCCATTCGGGCCAGGGAGCCGTACGGCGTGTGGGGCGGGCTGAGCGAGGACGACCGCGAGCGCATCTACCGCAGGCTGGACTCCCGCGACTACCCAAGGCACCGCGGGGAAGGCCTGCGGGCAGCGGGCTCGGAGGTCGACCAAGCGGTCTCCCCCGCAGCGTTCGGGATCAGCGTGCGCTGACCGCTCGCTAGGGTTCCACAGGTGACCTCGAACCCGGATCTGCGCGGGCGCGATTTCCTCGCCGAACAGGATTTCACCGCCGACGAACTCGACTTCCTGATCGACCTCGCCGGACAACTCAAGGCCGAGCGCGCAGCCGGCGTCGAGCGCCAGCGGCTCACCGGTCGTGGGCTAGCTTTGATATTCGAGAAGACCTCGACGCGCACCCGGATCTCCTTCGAAGCGGCCATCGCCCAGCAAGGCGGTTTCTCCACCGTCTTGGATTCTGCTACCAGCCAGATCGGCCACAAGGAGTCCATCGCCGACACCGCTCAGGTGCTGTCAAGGGTCTACGACGGAATCGAATATCGAGGCTCCGACCATGCCATCGTCGAGGAGCTGGCGGCCTACGCCGAAGTTCCGGTGTTCAACGGGCTGACCGACACCTGGCATCCGACGCAGATGCTGGCCGACTTCCTGACAATGCGCGAGCACACCGCGACTCCCGATCGGCCGCTTTCCTTCGCCTACGTCGGCGATGCCCGATTCAACATGGGCAACTCGCTGCTGATTACCGGCGCGATCCTCGGCAGTGACGTCCGCATCGTCGCCCCGCGATCGCTGTGGCCAACGCAAGAGATCCAAGAACTCGCCCGCGAGCGCGCAGCCCGATCCGGTGCCCGCATCACCGTCACCGAGAACCTCGAAGAAGGGATCGACGGCGTGGAATTCGTGCACACGGACGTCTGGGTCTCCATGGGCGAGCCGAAGGACGTGTGGGCGCAGCGAATCGAACTCCTACGGGACTACCGGATCGACACCCGTGTCATGTCGATGGCCGGCCCGCAGGCGAAGTTCATGCACTGCCTACCGGCCTACCACGACACCAACACCGAACTCGGTCGCACTATCGCCGCGCAGTTCGGCCTCCACGATGGCGTGGAGGTCTCCTCCGAGGTTTTCCAATCCTCCGCCAGCGTTGTCTTCGATCAGGCCGAGAACCGGCTGCACACCATCAAGGCTGTACTGGTCGCGACCTTGTCTGCAAGCGGGACCGACTAGGGAGAGGTCAGCTCGACTAGGTCAAGCGCGAACGCAACGCCTGCAGTTGCTCCCGCAATGCCTCGGGCACCCGATCCCCGAACCGCTCGAAGTACTCCTCGGTCATGTCGGACTCGGCCAGCCAGGACTGCGGATCCAACGCGAAGAGCTCTGTGAGTTCCTCGCCGGTGATGTCGACTCCCTCGAGATTGAGCTCTTCGAGCACCGGGAGACGACCGATCGGCGATTCCACTGCATCGGCCTGCCCTTCCAACCGGCGCACGATCCACTCCAGGACCCGGGAGTTGTCCCCGAATCCAGGCCAGATGAAGTTGCCGTCGCCGTCCCGACGGAACCAGTTGACCGAGTAGATCCGCGGCAACTTCTCCGGTGCAGTGAACGAACCGATCCGCAACCAGTGACCCCAGTAGTCGGCCATGTTGTAGCCGCAGAAAGGCAGCATCGCGAACGGATCTCGGCGCAGTTCACCGACCGTGCCTTCCGCAGCCGCGGTCTTCTCGCTCGACATAGTGGCGCCCATGAATACTCCGTGGGTCCAGTCGAAGGACTCGGTGACGAGCGGGACGTTCGTCGCCCGGCGACCACCGAACAAGATGGCATCGATCGGAACGCCCGCGGGATCCTCCCAGTTCGGTGCGATCGTGGGGCACTGCGCCGCCGGGACCGCGAACCGCGCATTCGGGTGCGAGGAGGGCTCCTCGGAGTCCGGAGTCCAGTCCCGACCCTTCCAATCGATCAGGTGAGCCGGCGCCTCCTCGGTCAAGCCCTCCCACCAGACATCACCGTCGTCGGTGAGCGCCACGTTCGTGAAGATGCTGTTGCCGGTAAGGGTACGGATGGCATTGGCGTTGGTGTCCATGCCGGTTCCCGGTGCCACTCCGAAGAAACCCGCCTCCGGGTTGATGGCATACAGCCGACCGTCCTCTCCGAAGCGCATCCAGGCGATGTCATCCCCGATCGTCTCCACGGTCCACCCGGGCATCGTGGGATCGAGCATCGCCAGATTCGTCTTGCCGCACGCGGACGGGAACGCAGCGCTGATGTACTTCACGTCCCCTTGGGGGGAAGTGAGCTTGAGCACCAGCATGTGCTCGGCGAGCCAGCCTTCATCACGGGCCATCGCCGAAGCGATCCGCAAGGCGTAGCACTTCTTGCCGAGCAGCGCGTTGCCGCCGTACCCCGATCCGTAGGACCAGATCTCCCGGGTCTCGGGGAAGTGCACGATGTACTTGGTGTCATTGCACGGCCACGCGACGTCGGGACGGGGCTTGCCACCTTCATCGACCAGCGGGTAGCCGACGGTGTGCAGCGCAGGGACGAAGTCCCCGAACTCGCCGATCTGCTCGAGGGCGGCGGTGCCCATCCGGGTCATGATCTGCATGCTCAAGACGACATAGGGCGAATCGGTGATCTCGACCCCCAGCTGCGAGATCCTCGATCCGAGCGGGCCCATCGAGAACGGGATGACGTACATCGTGCGTCCGCGCATGCTGCCGGCGAACAGACCCTTCAGCGTGGACCGCATTTCACTGGGTTCGGCCCAGTTATTCGTCGGACCCGCGTCGATCTCGCGCTGCGAGCAGATGAAGGTGCGCTCCTCGACCCGGGCGACGTCACGCGGATCCGAACGAGCGAGGAAGGAATTCGGCCGCAGTTCCTCGTTGAGCTTGATGAAGGTTCCCGAATCTACGAGTTCGGCGGTCAGTCGATCCCACTCGCTTTGGGATCCGTCGCACCACTGCACCCGATCGGGCTCGGTGAGTGCGGCGACCTCCTCGACCCATTCGAGCAGTTGCTTGTTGTTGGTGGGGGCATCGCTGAGACCGGGAATGTCCATCGTGACTCCGTTGTCGCGTGGTGTGGATTGTAAACGCCGGGGGAAGCACGGCTTATTCGAAGGATGGCCCCATCTAGCCGTCACCACCCACTGAGACAGGCATGTAAACGCTGTCCTGTGAGCAATGGCACAGCCGGGCTGTGATGCGCGTTACGACGAAGCGCTATGGAACGATCCAATCAGCCGCGAGTCGAAGGGATCCGATCCGAGTAGGGAGCCCGCGGTGTCGCGATGGCGTTACGGATCATCGCCGCGTAGGCCTTGGCTCCTTCCGGGCGCAAGTGGTATCCGTCGTTGTACAGGTAATCGGGGTTATCGCCGGCGAGTTCGTTCCAGTCCAGTAGGACTACCCGATCGCTTCGGAACTTGCGGTCGCACTTGCGCAGAATGCGGTTATTCGGCTTCTCCCATGAACGCGGCACCTTGAAGTTCACTAAGTAGACCGTGCGACCGGCTCCCGCCGCACGCACCATCTGCCGACAGGTCTTCACCGAATGGCTGCCGTTCGTACCTAAGTGGATAACCACATGCTCGGGCAGCCGAGAGCCACGCTTGCGCACGAGCCCCAACCCGCTGCTGGCCTGCCGAGAGACCTTCGCGTCCACGACCGATATCCCGGCCTCGCGAAGTTGCGATTTCGCACCGAGCATCACCGAATCACCGATGGCGATCGCATCGAGATCCTTCGCGGCCGCGGGCGGAGCTGTCGTCAATGACGACAGCAAGGTGAGCGAGCACGCGAGCGCTAGGACCGCCACGAGATCACGAGAGCGCCGCACGAGGCTAAGACGCATGGCTTGCGATCACCGCTCCCATCGCATCGAGGACTTCAGCGAGCACAGTCTCGCTGGTCGCGAAGTTGATTCGGGCGTGCCCGACCCCGGGAGCACCGAACGGCAATCCGGAATTCACCGCGATGCGACCTTCTGCCAGCAACGCCTCCGCCGGATCCTCGCCGAGACCATCGATGCCCACCCAGGCCAGATAGGAGGCCTCCGGGCGCACCCAGGTGACCCCCTGGTCGGCGAGCGGCGCGAGCCGCGATTCCAGGTAGGTACGCCGGGCATCGAGGACGCTCAGCACTTCGGTCAGCCAATCCCGACCATCCCGGTAGGCGGCGAGGGTCCCGAGTACACCGAAGTGACCGACCCCGAATGTCGCTTCCAGCGGAACCTGATCGTGCATCACCTGCGCGGTGGAGCCCGTTCCCACCAGTTGCGCGCACTTCAGGCCCGGGATGTTCCAGGTCTTGGATGCCGATAGGCAGGAGGTGGCCTGGGCGCTATCGCCTGCCACCGACAAGTACGGAGTGTGCACGGCACCGGGGAGTGTCAGCGGCGCGTGGATCTCATCGGCGATCACCAAGACGTCGTGCTCGGCCGCCATGTCCGCGATCGCTTGCAGTGTCTGCGCTGAATGCACGGTTCCCGTCGGGTTGTGCGGTGAGCACAGCACGTAACCGCGGACCCGCGGATCGGCGAAGGCCCGCTCCATCGCCTCGAGGTCGATGGCGTAGCCGTCATCGATAGCGATGAGTGGGACCTCGCGCACCACCCGCCCGGCCACCTTCTCCACGGTCGAGAAGAACGGCGGGTAGATCGGTGGGTTGATGACGATGTGGTCACCCGGTTGGGTGAGCTGCAGCAAGGACTGGGCGATGCCGGTCATGACGTCGCCCAGGACCAGTACCCGCTGTGGGTCGAGTTCCCACGACCACTGGTACCGGGCGAAATCGGCCAGCGCGCCTGGCACTTCGTCGGCCCACCGGTAGCCGGTATCGGAACGGTCGACGGCGGCGTGCAAAGCCTCGGCGATCGGCGGCGCCAACGTAACGTCCATTTCCGCCACCCAGGCCGGAAGGACATCGGCCGGGTAGTAGCGCCACTTGACACTGCGGCGTTCCTGTAACCGAGCAAGGGGAACGTCGTCTACGGCCATCGGCCCATCGTGCCCGATCAGGCGCTCAGTTCACCACGCACGACGCTGTCCGCGCTGTGGGTGACATCGCCGTCGAACTGCTCGACCGAGATGTCCACGACCGGGAACCGGTTCATGTCCATGCCATCAGGTAGCGGGAACTCGTTGACCTCACCGTTGCCGAGCACACCGATCGAGACCATCGACTCCGCATCGGGAGCCAGCATCCACACCTCGTAGTAGCCATCGGTCGTGGGTAGCCCGGGAACGTCGACCACGAGCTTGGCGCCCTGCGCGGTCTGCCGTACTTGCGCCACTCCGCGAGCATCCTTACCGGGCAGCGGTTCGAGTTCGGCCTGCGCGATGGTCGGCGGTGGGGTTTCGCGGTCCATCGCCACGATCGTCCCGAGCGAGCCCACGAGCACGCCCACCGCAGCGGCGAGCGCGAAGCGGCCCATCCAGGCTCGGCCGCCGGAGTTCGCGCGATCGGCAGCCGAACCACCCACCGCACCATCGGATTCGATCTCGTCGGTGATGCGCTGCCACAGCGCATCCGGGGGAGCCATCGGGCGATCCTCGTCGGTGATCGACCTGGCGCTGTCCACCACTGCCTGTAGTTGATCTATCCGCGATCGGCACGCACCACAGGTCCGCAGGTGAGTGGCGTCAGCCCCTGCAACCTGCTCCCCGAGGGCGAGAAGCGCGATGGTTTCGTCGTCGTAGTGATCGTCGTACTGCTTGCCCGAAGGCGATTCAACGCGGGACACCGTCCACCTCCAATCGTTCCCGTAGGCGCCCAAGCGAGCGCCGAATATGGCTCTTCACCGTGCCCAGCGGCAGCCCGAGGAGGCTAGCCACTTGGGCATGGGTCATGTCTTGGAAAAAGCAAAGTTCGAGGATGCGCCGCTGCGGCTCACCCAAGCGGGCCAGCTCGTCGGCGAGCAGCACCCGTTCCACCGTGGTCTCGACCTGGGCATCCGGCCCGGCCTCCTCCGGGAGTTCCTCGACCGGTTCCGGGGTGCGCCCGGCCGATCGCCAATGGTCGGCGATCTTGCGTCGGGTGATCCCCAACAGCCAGGCCGGGAGCGAACCGGCGTCCGGATCGAAGCCCTGGCGCCCACGCCAGGCGGCCACGAAGACCGCTTGGGTGACGTCCGCGGCATCGGTCTCATTGCCACAGCCCCGCCTCGCGATCGAGTAGATCAGCGAGGACCACCGGGTGTACACCTCGTGCAGGGAGTCATCGTCCCCCCGCGCGAACGCCGATGCGATGTCGGCGTCGGCGATAAGTCGCACCGATTGCCCCCTCGAGCGTGACGAGTCTGCCTCGGGAGCTCGTTGGGCTCCGCGAAGGTCCACGATGGACTCAGTCATGATGCCACCTGATCTTGAGACCCATCGGCACCAGTCTGCGGATCGTCGAGTTCCTCATCGGAGTTCACCGGAACGGCCGTGACGACCACGTTCTCGCGGTAGCCATCGGCGCTGCGATCGAAGTAGCCGATGCAGGAGATCAACGTAAGTCGCTCCGGGCCCTCCTCGGCGAATAGATCCGAGGTAGGCAAGATCTCCTTGGCGATCACCTCCCGGGCGACCACTTCGTACTCGCGAACCGAGCCGTCCTGGAGCTGCACACCGATCGCGTCGCCTACGTCCAGCGCCGAGATCGAGTAGAACGCTCCCCTGCCCTGATCGAAGCCATCGCGGTGTCCGACGATCACCGTCGAGCCCTGCCCTTGAGCCGGATCGGCACCGAAGCGGTACCAACCCACCCGGGAGACGTCGTCGGGGATCTCTACCGAACCGTCCTCGTAGACGCCCACCGCATCGACCGGAGCTTCCACCCCGAGCCGCTCGATCCGAACGCCCACCGGGGCGATCGGGTCGATAGCCATGCGCGGCTCCACCGGCGCCCCGATGCGCTCGACGTCCGGTCCGGCTACCTGCGGGGCTGCGGCGATCAACTGGTCCGTTTCCGTTTCCGGTTCCGGGGAGTCCACTGGTCGCTCCCCCACGGTTTCCACTGATTCAGTTGTCGAGTCCGACGCGACGAACCCCGCCCACGCTATGGGTGCCCCGACCAGCAGCACCAGGCTGCCGATCAGCACCACAATCGCGGGGCGGGGTCGTCGCATCGTGACTACCTTGCTACAACGAGGCGACTACGCGCGGTTGCGCGCAACGCGCGCCATCGCACCAGCCGCACCGAGAGCGCCCAGCGCCATCAGGCCAGCGGTCCATACGGGCAGCTGATCGGTGGCAGCCGTGGAGCCGCCGCCGGCAGCGACACCGGTCGGCGCGCCGTCCAGGCCGTCGATGACCTGCACTGCCAGGGCGAGGTTGCCGGCCTCAGCCGAACCCCAGGCGTACACGATGGTGTTGGTTCCCTCAGCCAGCGAGAGATCGGCCGGGCCGATCGCAACGGTGTCGGTGCCCTGCAGCACAACATCGGCGCTGTAGTCGCCAGCCGGAACGGCAACGATCGCCTCATCAGGGTTGACCAGGTTCTCGATGATCACGGCGCCGTCGGCACGAACGTCAACGGCCGGGGCCGCAGCAACGTGGCGAACGGTCAAGCGGGACTCACCGGCAGCGACCTCAGAGATGTCGTTCACGTACACGTTCAGCGCCGGGTTGCCGTCGGCATCCAGGTTCGCGGTCACGGTCGCGTTGGCTCCACCGGGAACCTCGACACCCGCGGCCTCCAGCACCGCGGTGCCGTCCTCAGGGGTCTCGCCGTCGGCGAAGACAGCGAGATCGTAGGTGCCCTCGGGCACGGTCAGCGTCTCGAGGCTGCCGGGGGTGAAGTTGTCGATGAGCATGGCATCACCGGCGTAGACGTCCACGACGTCGGCTCCGGATCCTTCCGGGATCCCGTGCAGCACTGAGACGGTGGCGTCCATGTCGCCCCCGTGACCGTCAGCCAGGGCGGGGGCTGCGCTGAGCCCGAAGGGAAGTGCGAGGGCGGCCGCAGCGACCGCTCCGCGGCGTACCGCCGTGCGGCCCCGCGAGTGGGTGTCGTTCATATTCGGCTCCTTGGTTCTTCTGGTGTTCTTGAATGACCCCGGCCACGTGGCCGGTTACCAAGGAGTTCGTTGCCGGACCACCGTTTGGATGCACCCGGATGCAAGTTTTTTTCTCAGGCGAGGGACAAGAACAGTTTCTCGAGCTCCTCAGCGCTCATCGGAGCCCGCTCGCCGTCCTCCCAGCACTGCTTCAAGCCCGTGGCGACCACCTTGAAGCCGGCCCGATCTAGGGCCTTGGAAACCGCCGCGAGCTGGGTGACGATGTCCCCGCAGGAGCGGTCTTCCTCGATCATGTTGATCACGCCGTCGAGTTGACCCCGGGCGCGCTTGAGACGCATCAGCACGTCCTTGCTGATCGTCGGATCGATTTCCATATGCCGATAGTACCGCAATACCCTCTGGGGTACCGTATTCCTTATGGCCCACGAGCACGGTAAAGCTGTCCAAGAGCCCCTCGCCCCCCTGGCCCGCAACCTTCGCCAGGCGATCCCCGACGTCTACGCCGGCTTCAAGGAGTTGCACTCCAGCGCGATGGCCGAGGGCGCCCTGCCGACCAAGATGAAGGAACTGATCGCCCTCACGCTATCCGTCCAGGCCCAGTGCGACGGCTGCATCGCCGCCCACGCTCGCGGGGCCGCGCGCGCCGGCGCCAGCAAGGAAGAGGCCGCCGAGGCCATCGGCGTCACCTTCCTCATGCAAGGCGGCCCGGCCACCGTTTACGGCCCCCGCGCATACGACGCCTTCTGCGAGTTCTACGACGCCCAGCATGGGCAACAGCAGGGAGAACAGTCCTGACCGGCGCGAACACCCCGGCCTCCCCCGGCCGGATCGCCCTCGTCGGGAGCGGTGAGTACCTACCGGAAATGAGCGACCTCGAGCAGTGGTTGCTCGACGATCGTCCGGCCCGCTACGTCCAACTCGCCACCGCTGCCTCGCTAGAGGGCGAGGAGACCTTACGCAAATGGCACGACCTCGGCGCCCAAGCGGCTAATCGGCTCGGCGCCGAACAGGTGGTCATCGACGTCCGAGTCCGTGAGGACGCCTTCGATCTATCCCACATCGAGGCCATCGCCGGGGCGGGACTCATCTACCTATCCGGCGGCAACCCCAAGCACCTCGCGCGCACCCTGGTCGGTACCCCGGTCTGGGATGCGATGCATGCCGCATGGCGCGGCGGATCCTCGATAGCCGGATGCTCGGCCGGGGCGATGGCCCTGTGCGGCTACGTGCCCGACATCCGCCACCCCAAGGCCGGCGGGCAAGACGGCCTAGGCCTGGTGCCTTCGCTTCGAGTGCTCCCGCACTTCGACGTCTACGCCAAGTGGATCCCCGATCTGGTGATGCGCCCACTGCTGTCTTCCTCCGTCACCGTGGTCGGTATCGACGAGCAAACCTCCCTGCGCGCCGAGGCCCCCGAAGACCCAGCGCAACCGTGGCAATTCCGTGGAGTTGGGCGCGGCTCGTGCTGGCGCATCGACGCCGACCGCAAGTACCGGGTGAACTCCCCCTTGGTCCTGCCCGTGGCCGTCAACTGACGCCTTCGATGGCTGGCGGCGCCCCGGGCAGCCGCCCCCGATGCCGCGCCACGAACCGGTAGCCGCGCTCGGCGAGCGGCCGCACCGGGGGCGCATCGAGTAGGGCACCGATCGCCGGCCATGGGGAGCGACCACTTCGCAGCACAGCCGCGACTGCCCGCGCTCCGCTGAGCACGTGCGCCCCCTTGACATACAGCACCGATTCAGCGGCTTGCGCCGCGCTGACGCCTAAGGCCGGGAGTTCGGCTCGTTGGTAGGGCACGAACTCCAGCCCCGAGCGCACGTAGCGCTGTTCGGCCAGCACGCACCAGGTGCAAAACCCGCATGCCCCGTCGAACAACACCACAGGCTGGCCCTTCGGTGTCTCACTCACGGCCAACCACCGCCGCGAGTTGCTCGCATTGATCGCGGGCCACTGCCTGCGTGTACTTGGCGAAGTCCCAACGCTCGTTTTCGACGGCGGCGATCTGCTCGCCAGAGAGCCCGGCGATCTCATCGGCGAACTGCGCGGTCTCCTGCAACGCCTCCAGCAACGGGGCGAAGCGCTCGTCGGAGTCCACCACCCGGCGGGCCGCGGCGAGACGGGTTTGCGCGCGTTCGGCATTGCGGGACAACTGCGCAGGAGTGGCGTCCACGGCGGAGACGATGGGTTCGGACGGCTCCTCCCACCCGCAGGCGGTGACTGCGTCATCACTCAAGGTCGACGATGAGCACGCGGCCACCAGCATCCCTGCCACGAGAACGACGACGACACCACCACGCACCCGAGCACCGTAGGCGAGGCGGCGCGATCCGGCGACCATGGGCCACACTGACCACATGCCCTCGGCCTCGAGCGTTCTTCGTCCGGGGCTGCGCACCTTCAAGCCCCGCCGCAGCCGCATCACCCCGCGCCAACGCCGGGCCCTGCAGGATCGCTCGTACCCGCTGGTGACTACCGATGAACTCCGATCCGCCTGGCCCGCCGATCGTCCGGTGATCATCGATATCGGTTTCGGTTCCGCGGATCCGGTCGTAGCGCTTGCCAGCACCTTCCCCGAGCAAACGATCCTCGCGATCGATGTGCACACGCCCGGAGTGGGTGACCTCGTGGATCGGTGCCGCGCGGACTCCATCGGCAACGTGCTGGTGGTCGAAGCCGATGCGCTCGACCTGCTCGCGGACCTGCCGCACAAGGCCGCGGGTTTTCGATCCTTCTTCCCAGATCCATGGCCCAAGGTTCGCCACCACAAGCGGCGCCTGGTCCAACCCGCGGTCGTCGACGCCATTTTTGACCATCTCATCGCAGGTGGCTTCTGGCACATCGCCACCGATTGGGCGCAGTACGCCGATTCCATCGTCGAACTCTTCGCCAACGACGAACGCTGGAGCGGTGGCATCATCGAACGCCCAGTCTGGCGACCGACTACACACTTCGAACGGCGCGCCAGCCGCGATGGACGTGAGGTCTTCGACATGTGGTTCGAGCGGACCTGACATACGGTCAGGACATGAGGGCGCTGGTGATCGCCGCGGCCGGGCTACTGCTCGCCGGATGCGCCACCGGTGTCACGACCGGCGGCGCGCCCAATGAGCCGAGCGCGCCAGCCACAACGCAAACGCCCACTCCAACCGAGGAGTCGAGTCCGAGCGAACCGGAGCCGGAGCCAGAGCAAGAACCAGAGGTCGAGCCCGAGGCCGAACCCAGTCCATCGGCAACCGAAGCCGAGGCTGTGCCATGCGAAGAGGTCATGTTCCAACGCGCGCAAGGAACGATCCGAAGCCAGCAGCGGGCTCTCGGGGCGCAGGACTTCGAGGCCGCCCGGGCCTATGCCACGGATTCCTTTCGCGAGTCGGTCAGCGTGGCCGATTTCCGTCGCATCATCGCCGGCACCTACCCGTTCTTGCTCGAGGACCCGGCACTGGACTTCCGAGAGTGTCAACGTCAGGGCGACACCGCCTTGATCCAGCTGGACGTTGCCGGTTCACCCGTGATCGCGATGGTGTATCGCGTCGTGCTCGAGAACGAGTCATGGTTCATCGATGCTGCTTCCATTGCGGGCAGTCGAGAAGACGTCACGACATAGCGGCTGGCGCCCTACCCCGCAGCAGCCAGACCAAGGCCAGGGCGTACAGCAGTGCCGCGGCGACCAGCGCAAACTGCGCGCCCCAACGTGAGAGGAACGCACCCACGGCTGCGCCGGCGGTGAAGATGACCAGGGATCCGACCCGGTACTGCCAGCGCTTGTTGTCACCACCGATGATCGACCAGTTCGACAGCACCCGGACGAGCGTCAAGGTCATGACGTTGGTAGCAACGTCCGGAACCCCGTGCACGAGGATGAGCGCGTTTTGCAGCCCCATGGCCAGCGCGAGCACCGCCACCACGATCCGAGCTTGGGTGGATGTCCCTTCCACCTGCCATACGGCCGCCAAGGCAGCTGCCAAGACCACGAGCACGAATGTCCAGATGAAGCCGGTGCGCTGGTGTGCGCGAAATCGCTTGTTGCGCAGCGCGTAGCCACCAAGGAGGGCGCCAACGGTGAAGGCGATCAGCGGCACCGCGAATTGCCAGAAGTCCATGGCCAACCTCCCTTCCCCCAGCGAGAAGGCGGCGAACATCAAGTTCCCGGTCATGATCTCGGCGAAGACTCCGCCGAGTTTGAGGAAGCACGCTGCATCGATGACTCCGCAGATGCCGGTGAGAGCGAAGACTCCCGGTGTGGTCGTCATGGACATGGCAAGTGACTCACTGTGCCCATCGCAGCATGCACTCGAGCCTACGCCGCCCGGGAGTGACGCCTGCGCCTTCGACCGCAGGCAGTAGCCTCGCCTCGCACTTTGCTATTTAAAGCAGGAAAACAAGAGGGCGCAGGTATATGACCAACAGCCAGGACTCGACCATTGCCCGTCACCTCGCACGGCGGCTTCGTGAACTCGGGGTCACTGAGGGATTCGGGATCGTCGGCGACTACGTCCTGAAATTCGTGGACGCTCTCGATGGCGAGGGATTTCGAGTACTGAACACCACGGATGAGCAGGGGGCAGGATTCGCAGCCGATGCCTACGCCCGTGTCCGTGGCTTCGGTGTGGTCGTGTGTACCTACGGCGTCGGAGGCTTGAAAATCGCCAACGCGACGGCCAACGCATGGTCTGAGCGGGTACCACTCCTAGTGGTAAGCGGCGCCCCGGGCATCAGCGAGCGGGAGAACGATCCGATGCTGCATCACCGGGTCAAGGACTTCGACACCCAGTTCCGGGTGTTCCAGGATCTGACCTGCGCGCAAGCAATTCTCGGGAACACGCACTCGGTGACCGATGAGATCGACCGGGTTATGGCGCATATGGTCTCCGAGCAGCGTCCCGGGTACCTGGAAGTTCCCCGCGACATGGTGAGCCAGGTGATCGCGCAACCGGAAGCCGCGCTGAGCATCCACCGACCGCCGGTCGATGAACACGCGTTGCAGCATGCGCTTGCTGATGTGGTCGGACAATTGCGGGATGCCCGAACCGCTGTCATCCATGCCGGTGCGATGGTGCAACGACGCGGACTCGTCGACTCGCTATACCAACTAGCCACTTCATCCGGGATTCCCGTCGCGACCAGTTCACTTGCCAGGGGAGTCTTCCCCGAACGCCACGATCTTGGCCTGGGGGTCTACTTGGGGGCGCTGAGTCCCGCGCACATCGTGGATCGGGTCGAAGATGCCGAGGTCTTGTTGAGCCTGGGTGTCTTGCAAACCGATCTCACTCTCGGTGCTTTCACCGCGCACATCGATCACGAGCGCGAGATCCTGGCAACCGATACGGATGTCACGGTTGGCTACCGCACCTACCGGGATGTGCCGCTTTGGGCATTCATCCCGGCGCTGACGGGGGCACTGGAAGGTGAGTCGCTCTCCCTCACCCACACGCCCCTGCCAGAAGACGAGCCCTTCGCCCCCTCAGCGGATGCACCCGAGGTCGCAGATGTGGTTCACGCGATCGAAGTCCACCTCGATGAGCGGCACTGCCTACTCCTAGATCCGGGAGAGGCGCTCTTCTCCGCAGTGGATATGCGCGTTCCCACCTACGCTCACGCCAGCGCCTACTACGCAACCATGGGTTACGCCGTGCCCGCTGCGTTGGGTGTCGGCCGGGCCGATCCGGATCGACGCCCCGTGGTGGTCGTGGGGGACGGAGCCTTCGTGATGACGGGCCTGGAAGCAGCCGCCTGCGCCTATAACGACGTCCCGGCGATCATCATCGTCTTGGACAACTCCGGTTACGGCACGCAGCGCCCGATCATGGACGGCCCGTTCAATGACATCCCGGTTATGGCCGTCGATCGCCTGCCCGCTGTCTTCGGAACCGGTCGCGGGTTCGATGTCCAAACACGGGCAGAACTCGACGAAGCGCTTAGTCAGGCGGTCGATTCCGACGAACTGTGCCTGCTGCGGGTGCACCTACCGAAGGACGGCCGCAGCCCAGCCCTCGAACGCTTGGGCGAGGCGCTGCGAGCTCGCGCCTAGCACTGCCCGAGAAGTTGGCCTACCGAATCGAGCACCGCTGATTGAACCGCAAGCCACTCCGCTACATCGCTGGTGTCCTTGCAAACACGGCGGTACATGGTTGCCCCGTGCATCTCGATATCCCCATGACCGGCGCCGGGGATGACAGTGACAGATCCGGGGCGTTGAGCTTCCAAGAAGTCAGTGAGTTGCCCGTCCCGGTTGCACGGACTCGGTGGTGACATTACGGCCCGAATCGGCAGGGACTCCACAGCAGGCCACGACTTCGAAATGAGGTGGTTCGGGCTGTCGTTTCCATCCACGTAGACCAGACCACGAATATCTACACCAGCTTCGACAAGACGCGGTGCCATCCAGCTACCCGATGCCGCCCCTGCAGAATGTCCGACGATCACTACAGCTCCGGTGAGGTGGCCGGAAGCGATCAATCGATCGGCCACACTTGCCAAATGACGACGCGAATTCATTAACACCGGCCAGAACCGAGGTGCCAGCGCTGGGCGCAGGCAGTTCCAACCTCGCCGTTGGCAAGCCTCACTGAAGGCAGCCAGGTGCTCGGGCTCTCGCGTGAATCCGTGCAAAGCGACAACCGTCACCGGCGAAGCATCACTCGTCAGCGGACACCCACTCGCTAGCCGTTGCCTTGTCGGCCACAGCGAAGACCTTGATGCGTGCTGGCATCATCCAGGACACAGCATGGATCGAGTGGGCGACCCATGGAGTATCCGTAACGACAGCGATCTTCTTCCAGTGCCGGAACTCTTCGGTTCCGATCACGGCGTCGTCCCACATCGCCGCACCGCTGTAGCCGGTGAACTTCTCGCCAAGGACGTACATGACGCTGATCGATCCGTTCTCGGCAATGGCAGCCTTGACCGCGGGATCGAGCGTGTTCTTGTAGTCCTGGGAGGTCACTTCACCGACTGCTTCGAAAGCGACGACACCCTTCGGTAGACCTTGCAGCAATTCGATCATGGTCCCACCGTATGCCGAAGGATCCGACGGATGCGACGGGTGCTCCGCGAGACCGGTCAGATAGAGGATGTCGGCCGAAGTGGCAGCCCGGCCGCTGTGTAGACGGCATCGATGAACTCCGCCTGCACGAGTGCATCCTCGGCGTCGGAGTGGATCGGCGCATCACCTCGAACGTGATCTGCGAAGGCCTCGAGTTGATAGGTGTACGAGGGTCGTTTGCCCATTTCCTCGGTCCGCGTCTGTTCGTCGACTGTGATGTCGATGCGGTCGTCGATCGAGGAGACACAGAAGTTGTGCGCGAAGGCCTCGCCCGCACTTCCGGTGATACGCATCGAGAAGTTCATCTCGGGAACCACGAAGCTGGTGGTGAAATGCGCACTCAGACCGGAGGGGTAGACCAGGTCCGCCTCGACGGTCGCATCCATTCCGGGAATGTCCTCTCGTTCCACCGCAGTGGCCGAGACAACCGATGGTTCACCGCCACCCACGGCGCCGAGGGTGCGCAGTCCATGGATCGCGTAGCAACCGACATCCATCACCGCACCACCGGCGAGTTCCATGTTCCAACGCGGATCATCGGGATCGGTAAGGGGAAAGGACATGTTGACGTCGATGTCCTGCAAGTCCCCGAGCTCGCCTGACCCGGCGATCTCCAGCATCCGGGCGATCACCGGGTGGTACCGGTAGTGGAACGCCTCCATGAACTTCACATTCGAGGCCGCAACCGCGTCCCGAACCGCGCGCGCTTCGGTGGCATTGCTGGCCGAGGGCTTCTCGCTGAGCACGTGCTTGCCCGCCGCGATCGCTCGCAGGTTCCACGGCCCGTGCAAGCCGTTGGGCAGCGGGTTGTAGATCACCTCGACTTCCGGATCGTCGATCACGTCCTGATAGGAGTCGAGGACGCGCTCGACGTTACTTGCGGCCGCGAAGTCCTCCGCCCGTCCCCGATCACGCGCGGCGACCGCTACCAAGCGGTGTCCGGTCTCGCGGGCGGGACCCACGATCGCTGTGTCACTGATCCGGGCTGCGCCGAGTACGCCGATTCGCAAGGGTTCCATGGCCGCTAACCATAGACTCCGCGTCGAATCCACTGCACTTTCGGAGGCGCCATGGGAGCAGCGCGTGACCGGATCGGCAGTTTGCTGACCTTCGATTTCACGCCCTTCGATTGGCGTGACGCGCTGCGCGGCGCCCTCGTCACCGCAGCGGTCACTTCGATTCCCCTTATTCAAGGTAATCCGACTGCCGCAATACCCCTTTCTATCGGCGCCGTTTTCGTGGCGATCAGTGAAGCCGGACAACCATTCGGTACGCGTTGGCGCACGATGCTGGGAACGTCGGCAGCCGTCATGGTCGCCGGCGCACTCGGCTCCCTGCTGTCCGAGGCCACGTGGTGGGCGATCGCGGTAACCGCTCCTGTCGCCTTCGTTTGCGGCCTCGCTGGAGCATTGGGCAAGCGTGCGGCAGTCGCCGGGCTCCTAGCGCTCGTTACGTTCGCCATCTACGTCGGTATTCCGGTTCAAATGGCAGACGCCGCCCCAACCGCCGCACTGCTCGGTCTTGGCGGCTTAGTTCAAACCATCGCCACCGTCGTGATGGGTGTGCTCCGTGGACAACACCGCGCAGCATCCAACGATGTTCCTGCCTCGTCGACCCTTAAAGAGAAGCTCTCCGATCAACGATTCCTCGTGCATGCCACCCGGCTAGCGATCGTGATGACGCTGGCTACTTTTATTTCACAGAACATGAGCCTCGCGCATCCGTACTGGCTACCTATGTCAGTCGCCTGGATGAGCAGACCCGACCACGATGACACCGTAAATCGGGTTTCGCATCGACTGGTCGGGACGGTGCTGGGCCTCATCGTCGTCGCAGTTGTCGATGTGCTTTTCACCCCCGAGCCGGCCGGCTTCCTGGCGCTCTCACTCGTCGGCGCCACGATCGCTATCGCCTTCATCTGGGCGAACTACGCAGCTGCGGTTACTGGGGTCACCATCTGGGTCATCGCACTATTCGGAATGGTCGGCGATCCGGTCCTGTCCACCATCGACATACGTTTGCTCGCCACTGTCGCCGCCGCTGGTCTGGTCGTGCTGGCCATATGGCTGATACCGGGCTTTCACAAGCGGCAACGTCACTAGGCCGACGATCGATCCAAGCACCATCGCGGTGCCCAGTTCGGTGACGACGGGCAGATGGATTGCCACCAGAGCAGAAGATACGAGCGCTCCGACACTCATACCGATTACCCCGAGCAGCGCTGCAGCTGAACCCGCAGATCCTGGGAAAGGATCAAGGCACAGTGCAGTGGCATTGGCACTCACAACGCCCACTGTCGCCATGGCCACACCCACCGCTATCGACACGACCAGCAAGTTCGGTCCCGTAAGTGCGGAGATGAGCAAAGTCGCCGAAGCGGCCGCCTGGACAAGCACGAAGGAGATGGAGAGTTTCATGATGTCGAAGGACATGAGTAGGCGGCGATTCACTTGTGCCCCCAGCGCGAAGCACAGCGCGAGGAGGCCGAACAGGACCGCGAAGGAAAGCTCACTCAACTCGAAGTAATCCATCATGACCGCTGGCGAAGTCGAAATGTACGCGAACAAGACCACGTACGTGCTGCTCGCCAACAATGCCGGAGCGAAGAACGCGGGGTCGCGGATCAAAGCCCGGTAGACGCCGATCGCCTTGCGGACTCCATGGTCGGTTCGATTCGCGGGCACGAGCGTCTCTGGCAGTTTCAACGCGGCCACAAGGCACGCAACCCCGAACAGCGCCAGGAATCCGAACAACCAACGCCAAGACCCCAACTGCAGCAACGCCGCGCCGAGAGTCGGCGCGAAGACCGGAGCCAGCGCGAAAACCATCACGACGATGGACAACGCCTGAGCCAGTGCCTTGCCTGTGTACAGATCACGAACGATCGCCCGTGCGATCACGACACCAGCTGATCCGCCCAGGGATTGCAAAAAGCGCATCGCGAGCAACACCCCGAAGTTCGGCGCTAATGCACAAGCGATCGAAGCGACGGTGAACAAGACGAGTCCGGCGATCAACGGGCGAGTGCGTCCGTAGCGATCCGACAGCGGACCGTAGAACACTTGGCCCAATCCCAGACCGAGCATCGCAGCGGTCAAAGTGAGCGGGACCGTCATCACCGAGACGCCGAGATCACTGGCCACATCGGGGAATGCCGGCAGGTACAAGTCGATGGCCATCGGACCGAACGTGGTCAGTGCCCCGAGGATGAGCAGGGACAACACGCGGCCTCGACCCCGTGTCATGTCCTCTGCTCTCACGGCGTCACCGTAGGCCACAGCAGTAAGCAACGGCCAAGCGATCACCGGGATGGTTCGCGTCCCGCCCTAAAAGGCGTTACCGTCGAGAAGGAGTGCTTCACTATGAGAGGTCGGGAGACATCATGATTATTTCGCAATTACGCAACATCGGAGTTAGTTCCACGGTTCTGCAGGGGCTTGGATTCGCCAGCATCGGTGGCTCCATCGCTGTGTGGAATCTACGGCGCCTGTCCGGCGATGCCGCTCACGCAGAACGCTTCGGCATTTTCATCGGGTTGTGGGCACCGACCTTCTTCATCCTGGCCAACGAAGCCGC
>Ga0209953_1000125_pt1 | contig 30166 bp, 26 predicted proteins | sample SalPonred_H2O_MG_FD_185713 | JGI IMG/M metagenome (GOLD analysis project Ga0209953, IMG submission 185713) | Salt pond water microbial communities from South San Francisco under conditions of wetland restoration - Salt Pond MetaG... | ecosystem: Environmental > Aquatic > Non-marine Saline and...
TGCAAGGTGCGGGCTTAAGTGTGTCGTGGAGTGGCCCGTACAACGTGATTCTGAATGCCACCTGGGCTATCCGCATCGGCAGCAACCCGTTTGCCAATGATGCTGGTCAGAACCAGGATGGCAGCTCCGCCAAAAACCGCTTCTGGTTAAATGCCAGTGTGGGGTTTTAGTTTCTCCTGACGTATGTTGCTCTGGCTGAGACTTGATCACCGGTTACAGCAGCTTGTCAAACCAGCGGACTCATAATCCTTTGGTGCTCGGTTTGTGCTCAGCCACTGCCCTGGGCGCTGCGGCCATACGCCACTTTTTGAGTTCCCCGCCGCGGGCTAGCTATAAACCTCTTTTCGATCGCCTATCCTCAAAACGAGAATGCAAACCGTTCTGTCTTGGATGCTTGCGATGATTCGAAAGTCGCCAACTCGATATTTCCAAAAATCACCTAATTTGGAGCCTTTTAGGGCTTGTCCTAGCTTTCTTGGGTCAGTCTGGGTTGCCAACCGTTTCTTTAAAAACTCAAGTATCCGTTTTGCTGCCTGCGGATCTAGTTTTTTCAACTCTTTCTGTGCCGCAGGGTCAAACTCAATCTGCCAAACCAAGTTCACGCTCCAATTGGTCTAGTTTGATGGTTTTTGTTTTGCCTTTTTGGATGTTGTTAAGTCTCTTCTCAGCTAAATAGAGGTCTTCAAGATCGTCTAGATATTCAAGGATCGCTTGACGTGCATAGAATGTCTTGGTGCGACCAGTCTTGCTCGCCAGTCTGGACAGCCGTAATTCAATTTCCTCTGGTAATCGAATCGCCAACATAAAGTAACCCTCCGTTGTCTGCTATACAAGTATAGCATTTTTCAGGTGAATAGCTCACAAGCATTATTAGCGTTCAAGGAGTGCGCCAAGCCGCGCTGCAACGCCCATGCGCTAATCTAGGTGCCGGCCTAGGACACCACCGTGCATCAGATGGCAGGAAATGACGAAGTCTCAGCTTCCGGTTTTGTTCCGCTCACATGGTTAACAGTTTTGGGTGACGTGAATTTCGACCCAGATGGGGACTGTCAGTCTCCAGATCAAAGCAGTTCGGGTCATGGCCTATGGAGGTGACGTACCGGAAAGTTCATCTCCGAATGCTCCATGTCGATCAATTGGTCAATGTGCTCGTCTGAGGAAAATCAATACTTCAAAGACTTTATTGGTGGCGCGTTTGAACTCAACGATGAGAGTGATCGATGCTTTGTGCTGCAAGACGAAGTTTTTGTCTATGCCTAGCTTGTACAGTATCGTCCAGCAGTTGTTTTGAAGTCGGTTAAACTACTGTTCTTCATTCGGAGGCCCTCTAGCTCATGCTTGGTTAGAGCAGCGGACTCATAATCCGTTGGTGCCGTGTTCGACTCACGGGGGGGCCACCACTTTCAACTAGCGCGTAAGTGCGACGTGGCCGGGGTCTACAAAACACTGCATAGACCCTAGTGAAGACCCCTGCAGTGTTACTGGCGATTAGCCCTTGGCAAGCCCTAGCGCATCGAGCAATGATTGCGCCACCAGATCGGACGACTGGGGGTTTTGTCCGGTGATGAGGTTGCCATCGCGAACGGCAAACGGCACCCAGTTAGCGGCACCTTCAAACCGACAGCCCAATTCACGCAGGCGGGTCTCCAGCATGAAAGGCACAACCGCTTCGAGTCCCACGGCTTTTTCTTCTTCGTCCGTGAACGCGCTAACACGCAAATCCTTGACCACGGATTCACCGTCTGCGCGTTTGGCCGTGACCAAGCCAGCCGCCCCGTGGCAGACAGACACCACAAACTTGTTGTTGGCAAACGCGGTTTGAACCAAAGTGGTCACACCGGCGTCAGTTGGCAAGTCCCACATTGTGCCGTGACCGCCCGGAAAGAAAATTGCATCAAATGCATCAACCTGCGTATCAACGACGTCGGCAGTCTTCTTAGTGGCACCAAGCTGTGCTTGCAGTTCTTTGTCGGCTAAATAGCGTTCGACAATCGCATCGTTCTCACCAGCCGGTTTAACGCTCGATGGGTCAACCGGGACAGCACCACCTTTGGGCGACGCCAAGATCACCTCTGCACCGGCATCCACGAGTTCGTAGTACGGTACGGCCACCTCTTCAGCCCAAAAGCCCGTTTGCCTGTCGCTGCTGCTCATTTCGGCATTGGAGGTGATGATCATTAAAATTTGTGGTTTCATAATATTCCTGTCTATAGATGAGTCACCATGGTAGTTCACCCATCGGAATCGAACGTGAATGACCGCTGTCAACGATAACAACGAAAGCGCAGGCGGTTGTGTTGTGCTGCGTTGTGTAGTGTCATTGTGTTTCTTTTGCCATCTATGGCGCTACCTTGGAGTTTTCCCATGAACCGAGAAGCTGCTTTGCTCGTAGAACGCCTTGGGCTCACTCCCCATCCTGAAGGCGGGTACTACCGCGAGAACTATCGTGCGCCGGAGCGCGTGCACTCGGGCGCACTCGGCAGCGAGCGCAGTGCTTTTACCAGCATTCATTTCCTGTTGGCGGGTGACCATTACTCAGCCTGGCATCGGGTGAAATCCGATGAGAGCTGGTTCTTTCACACGGGTGGCGATCTGGCGATCTATTCGTTGGTACCTGATGCAAGTAATCCTTCAGCAGGGATTAAGCTTCAGACCCAAACCATCGGTGCGTCTTGTGGCTGCTTTGAGTTGACTGTGCCGGCCAATCGCTGGTTTGCTGCCAAGCCCGTTGAACCCGATTCACACGCGCTGGTCAGTTGCGTGGTTGCACCGGGTTTTGAGTTTGAGGACTTTGAACTGGCCAAGCACGAGGATTTGCTCGAAGCAGGCTGCGAGCAACTGGCGCACTGGCCCTTGGTTCAATCCCTGCTGGTACGAGATTGACGGTCTATCATCCATTAACTTGCTCTAGTACGCGCTACTGGTTAGCCACCTAAGTCCTTCTGTATTTGTGGTTTGATGTCACGTATTGCTCATCGGTGTAGGGCTAGCGTGCGCTTATCCACAGACCTGTTTATTTACGATTGGACGGACTTTAATTTTCGATTAGACGAACGTTAGTTTGCAATCAGACGCAGTTTAGTTTGCGATTGGACGTTAAAAAAACTGCAATTAGTCGGAACTGAACTTTCAACTCAACCGGTTTTATCTTTTCTCAACCGTGACACTAAATAGACGTGTCATCTGTTCTCGATGCGCCTCGGTTAAATCGTCTCGACCTCACCCTTGTTGCAACGCCGCCTCAATGGACTGCGTGAGCTTGGTCACCACTTCTTCAATCTGGGCATCATTCATGATGAATGGCGGTGCGAGCAGCACGTGGTCACCGCGACGTCCGTCAATCGTGCCACCCATGGGGTAGCAGATCAGGCCGCGCTCAAACGCATGGGCTTTAATTTTGGCGTGCAGCTTGCACGCCGGATCAAACACGGCTTTTGTGTCTCGGTTTTCAACGAGTTCTACGCCACGAAACAGGCCGCGGCCGCGGATGTCGCCTACATTGGGATGATCACCGAGTGACGCTTCGAGCGCGGCTTGCAGCTTGTTGCCTTGTGAGGTGACATGATCCATCATGCCGTCGCTGGTCAACACATCGAGCACCGCATTGGCGGCAGCCGCTGCCACAGGGTGGCCCAGATAGGTATGCCCATGCTGAAAAAAACCGGACCCTTGTGCAATGGCATCGTAGATTTTTTGACTGGTTAAAAGCGCACCGATGGGCTGATAGCCAGCACCGAGGCCTTTGGCAATCGTAATCATGTCAGCGGTGATGCCATCGTGCTCGCAAGCAAAGAGATGTCCGGTGCGACCCATGCCGCACATCACCTCATCGAGAATAAGCAGCACACCGTATTGATCGCAAATCTCACGTACACGCTTGAAGTACCCTGGCACCGACGGCACAGCACCTGAGGTCGCACCGACCACCGGTTCAGCGATAAAGGCCATGACGGATTCAGGCCCGAGACGCTTGATTTCAGTTTCAAGCTCATTGGCCACACGCAACCCGTATTGATCAAGTGTTTCATCGTCTTGCTGGCCACGATAGGCATAACACGGTGAAATGTGGGTGGTCGGCACAAGCAGCGGGGCAAACTGCGCCCGGCGCCATTCATTGCCACCGGCGGCTAGCGCACCTAACGTATTGCCGTGATAACTCTGACGTCTGGCAATCACGTGATGACGGTCAGGTTCGCCGATTTCCAGAAAGTATTGACGTGCCAGTTTGATCGCCGCCTCAACGGCTTCCGAGCCACCGGAGACCAGATACACTCGATCGATACCTTCGGGGGCGTGGGCGATCAGTCTATCGGCAAGCGTCTCAGCCACCGGAGTCGTAAAAAACCCCGTGTGGGCAAACTCCAGTTGGTCAATTTGATCACGCACCGCACTGCGCACGGCTTCATTGGAGTGGCCAAGGCAGGAGACGGCTGCACCGCCCGAGCCATCGAAGTAGCGTTTGCCATGATCGTCAATGATGTAGCAGCCATCGCCCTTGACGGCAACAGGCATGGTGGGTTTGGCGGTACGACCAAAAATGTGATGAGCCATGATGGATTCAGTTCCTGACGACAAATACAGAGGGTTTGGCATGGCGCACGATGCGTGCGGCATTGGGTCCTAAAAAATAGTCTTTTAGTTCTGGGCGGTGCGCACCGATCACAATCAGGTCAACTGCGAGCTTGTCGGCAGCCGTTAACACTTCGTGATAGATCGTGCCGCGCAGCACATGGGGTTTGACCTTGATTTCACCGGGTACTTTCGCTTGAACCCAGGCGCAAAGTTCATCACCCAAGTGTTTGAGCGCTTGTTTTTCAAAGTCAGCAGAGAAGTAGCCCGCGACTTGGGCGCTACCGAATGAGGGCAATACCGAGACCACGTGCAACGTGGTGTCAGCCGTGGTGAGATCAAGTGCCGCAGCCAAGGCTTTGCTTGAGCTCACCTCATCGGACAGATCCACGGGCAACAGAATGTTCTTGTACATGGTGCCTTCGCTTTGTGTTTAAAACGCGGGCTTGGTTTGACGTCGACGTTGCAACACAATGATTAACAACAATAACCCAATGGCGGGGATATAGAACATTTGTTTGGGTAGTCGTTGTGCCGGCGACAAGACGCTCACAACTTCGACGCGGTCATCAAGGTAAAAATCAAAGCCAGAAAGCTTTTCTTGATATGGGGTATTGAACATAGGCTCGTCTAGGAACAAGCGCTCGCCTTCGGGCAAGAACATCATGCCTTGCTCTTGCAGACGGTTGCTCTCTGGGTCTTGTTCGGTCACCACGTGCGACAGGGTCAAGTCCACGGGGTCGCCCGTGGTGAACGAGGGTCCACGCACCACAAATCTCACCCGATCGCCCGCTTCTAGATCGTCTGCCACCTGAGCCAATGTCACTGGTGGTTTAGTCTCAAACGGGTCTTGTACCTGATCAAGCCAAAACCTAGGCACAAATAAAGTAAATGCCACCAACAGCAGCGCCGCACTCTCCCACAGACGCGAGGGCGCCAGAAAGTAGCCTTGTGTGGCAGCGGCAAACAAGAGCATGGCAAAAGTCGATATACAGAAAATCCAGACCGCCTGACCGACACCGACCCAAGTGCCCAGATCAATGCCGTACAGAATCAAGGTGGGCTCATAGATAAACAGAAACGGCAGGGCGACCGTGCGCAGCGAATAGAAAAATGCTGTGAAGCCGGTGCGGATAGGGTCGCCACCCGAGACCGCGGCCGCCGCAAAACTCGCTAGCCCCACGGGCGGGGTGACATCGGCCATGATCCCAAAATAAAACACGAACAAGTGCGCAGCAATCAGCGGCACGATCAGGCCTTCTTGCGCACCGAGCGTCACGACCACGGAGGCCATGAGCGACGACACCACAATGTAGTTAGCCGTCGTTGGTAACCCCATGCCCAGCACCAGTGAGAACACACCAATGAGCAGCAGCATGAGCATCAAATGACCGGCGGCCAGCGTATCGACCAGATCGGCGAGTTCCGTGCCAATTGGCGTGCGCGTGACCGTGGCAACAATGATGCCAGCGGCAGCCGTGGCCACACCAATACCGATCATGTTGCGTGCCCCGGCAATCATGCCCTGCACAAAGTCATCGAACCCCAACCTGACGGCAGGGCCCAGTGACTGGCTACGAAACCAGGCTTTCAGCGGCTTTTGTGTGAGGATGATCACCAGCATCACGGCCACAGCGTAGAACGCTGATTTGGCTGGTGACTGTCTTTCGACCATCAAGAACCACACCAGCACCACAATCGGTAACAGATAGTGCAGACCTGTGGGAAACACCTCACCCATGGTGGGTAGTTTGACGTCACCTTTGAGGGTTTGCTCGACCGACAAGTCATCGCGCTTGGCAGCTATTTTGAGCATCGCCAGATAGATGCCTGCGACAATCAAGAGCACCATTGGATCAGCCACGCTTGGCACCATCGCCTGCAGTCCGCGGATACCGTAGACAGCACCGGTAAAAAGCACACCCGTGACGGCAAAGCCAACAAGCGCTTTGAGCAGCATGCTGGTCAGACTTTTAGCGGGGCCCAGTGCCGGCATGTCCTGTTTGAGCGCCTCAAGGTGCACGATATAGACCAAGGCGATGTAGGAAATAACCGCTGGGATGAAGGCGTGCTTAATCACCTCGAGATAAGAAATCCCGACAAACTCCACCATCAAGAAAGCTGCCGCACCCATCACCGGGGGCATGATCTGCCCGTTCACCGAGCTTGCGACTTCAACAGCACCGGCCTTCTCAGCGGTAAAGCCCACTTTGCGCATGAGTGGAATGGTAAACGTGCCAGTGGTCACAACGTTGGCAATTGAGGAGCCCGAGATCAGGCCTGTCATGCCCGAGCCGACCACCGCGGCTTTGGCGGGGCCACCGCGCAGGCTACCTAGCCCAGCAAAGGCCAGTTGAATAAAGTAGTTACCTGCGCCGGCTTTATCGAGCATGGACCCAAACAGCACGAACAAGAATACGAAGGTGGTTGAGACACCGAGCGGGATGCCAAACACACCACCGGTATCTAGCCACTGTGCGTTGACAATGGCGCTAAATGAAATGCCGCTATGGGCAATGATGTCGGGAATCAGCCAGCCTGTGCCCATATAGGCATACAACAAAAACAAACTGGCCACGACCGTGAGGGCTGGTCCGAGCGCGCGGCGTGAGGCCTCAAGTAACAGCGCAATACCGATGGCACCGACCACAATTTGGTCTGGTTGCGGCAGGCCCGAACGGGCGGTATCGACTAACTCTCGGTAAAAGAAAAACACATAAAAGGCCGTACCAGAGCCGACAATGGCTAGCACCCAATCACTGATCGGAATTCGGTTGCGTGGCGATGACTTCAGTGCTGGGTAGGCTAAAAAGGCCAGCAACATAGCAAAGCCTAAATGGACTGGGCGGGTCTGCGCCGCGTTTAAAACTGGCAGATACTCAGCAAACCACATCTGTGGCTGCGCGATCCAAAGCTGAAAGACCGACCATAAAAAAGCAATGGCAGCCATAAAGAGGGCGATGTTGCGGTTTTGCGGGGCGCGTGCGCCGCTATCGGTGCTTGCGACGAGTTCTTGGAGTTCGTCTTCGGCGAATTGGCGATGAGCCGTGGTGTCAGGCGTTGTCATCTTAGTGAGTGGGGCGGTTGGCGATGCGGTTGATACTGCGGTTTGTGTTGCAGTGGGTGTTGCTTTATTTCCGGACCGCGAATCATACTACTGTCGCCCAGAGGGTAAGCGCTCGGCTGCCTTTGAGCGGCCGAGCGCTTATCTAGGTCTTAGTTCAACAGACCAGCTTCACGGTAGTACTTCTCGGCACCCGGGTGCAATGGGGCAGACAAACCGTCTGAGGCCATTTGCTTGGGGTCGAGATTGGCAAATGCCGGGTGCAGTGAGCGGAATTGATCCATGTTCTCAAACACCGACTTGGTCAACACGTAGACGACCTCATCTGGCACGTCAGCGCTAGTAACCAAGGTGGCACCAACACCAAACGTTTGGGTGTCGTTGTCGCTGCCGCGATACATGCCGCCTGGGATGTTGGCCACGCGATAGAAAGGCTTGTCAGCCACGAGCTGCTCAACGGCGTCATTGTTCACATTGACCAAGACTGAGTCACACGCAGTGGTGGCCTCTTTGATTGAACCGTTGGGGTGGCCCACGGTGTAGATCATGGCGTCAATGTTGTTGTCGCAAAGCGCTTGTGACTGCTCGTTGGCTTGCAGCTCAGAGACCAGTGAGAAGTCATCCATGGTCCAGCCCATTTGCTCCATCAACACTTCCATGGTGGCGCGCTGACCGGAACCGGGGTTGCCGACGTTAACCCGCTTGCCTTTGAGGTCTTCAAAGTTCTTGATGCCAGAGTCCGCACGTGCGACCACGGTGAAGGGCTCAGGGTGAATCGAGAACACAGAACGCAGATTGGGGTTGGCGCCTTGCTCTTTGAATTTGTCCTCGCCGTTGTAGGCGTTGAATTGCACGTCTGACTGGGCTACGCCAAACTCAAGTTCACCATTGCGAACGGCGTTCACGTTAAACACTGAACCACCGGTTGACTCAGCACCGCAACGGATGCCATGCTCGCCGCGTGTGCGGGCCATCATGCGGCAGATCGCACCGCCTGTGGGGTAATAGACGCCTGTGACGCCGCCTGTACCAATGGTGATGAAGGTCGGTTGCTGAGCTTGCGCTGTGGGCACAGCGGTCATGCCGATGGCAGCACCGAGGGCCAATGCGCTAGCAGTTGCCAGTAGTTTCATTTTGTTTCTCCTGAGATAGGAATCGTTGGACAAAAGACAAAGTCTTGGAGAGGTCACGGGGGTACGCCAGTTTGAACCAGCGCAAATATACTCAGATAGCCCCAAAGCCCCAAACCTGTCTTTATGCTGACAAGTATAGGGCTGAATTCAAGATGCATCAAAATGTCCCATCAACTGACTCGACCTTGCAGCGCAACAAAAAACGCCAAGAAATGATCGAGGTCAATTTTGGGCTGCTAGAGGGCGGTGCCGTGCCCCTGACGCCCGATCTCTCCAAGTAGTTCGGGGTTCTCTTTTAGGTTGCGCCGGCTCCAGCGCATGATGACCGCCATGAGGGCTGCGACAATCAACCCAAAAATCACAATGATGATGTTGATAGGCAAATCTAGCCAAAGCATGAGGGCATACATGCCTAACATGAGCAAGATGTTGAGTTGCTCGTTAAAGTTCTGAACGGCAATCGAATGACCGGCCGACAGCAGCACATGACCACGGTGTTGCAATAAGGCGTTCATGGGTACAACGAAGTAGCCTGACAAGCCGCCAATAACCAATAACAGGCTGTAGACCTCCCACTTCTGGGTCACGAGCGGCATAAATAGCACCACCAAGCCCATGATAATGCCCATGGGTAGCACGCCAAGTGCCTTGGGTAACGGCACGCGACTGGCGTACACCGCCCCAAAGATCGTGCCAAACGCCGTCACCCCCATCAGGATAGAAGCTTGATCGAGCCGATAGCCTAAATGGCTGCGACCCCATTCAATGACAATTAACTGTAGTGTGGCGCCAGCGCCCCAGAACAAGGTGGTGACAGCCAGCGATATCTGGCCAAGCTTGTCTTTCCATAAGATCTTGACGTAACTGGCAAAAGATCGAACCAGACGCACGGGGTTAGTGTGTTGCTTGGGGTACTGAATGTTGGTGCGCGGGATCATCAGGTTGCAGGCCGCGGCTGCTGCATAAATAAATGCGATGCACAAAATCGCCGCTTCGGCCGGTGTATGAACGAACGAGCCAATGGTTTCATGTCCAAGCAACCAATTAGAGACCATCGGGGAAATCAGCACCCCACCTAGCACGGTACCCAGAATGATTGACAGCACCGTCAGCCCCTCGATCCAGCTGTTGCCTTTGACCAAGTCCAGGGGGCGTAGCATCTCAGTAACGATGCCATACTTGGCCGGTGAGTAGGCCGCTGCGCCGACGCCCACGAGCGCAAAGGCAGCGATAACCAGATAAGCGGCGTGCGCATCGGACAGACCAAAGGCCCAGTACCAGAACATCAGCAAACAGCCGACGATTTTTAGGGCATTGGTGGCAAACATGACCCGCCCCTTGGGGAAGGTGTCGGCAAACGCACCGACAAAGGCAGCCAACAGGACGTACGTGGCGGCAAACCACCACTTCATCATGGGAGCCATCCAGTCAGGACTGTCGAGTTGCTGCAATAGTGCGATGGCGGCAATGAACAGCGCATTGTCAGCCAGTGATGACAATGCCTGTGCCGCCATCACCAGATAAAAGCCTTTGTTCACCCGATCACTCCGCATCTGCCCGCGGGCAAGTATAGCCGCAAGCCATCAGCGGTGTGCGGTATTATTGCCAGATAACGATAAGCTAATTTCTATAAAAAACTGTGCATCTAACTCACATCAAACTCGCTGGCTTTAAGTCCTTTGTTGATCCGACCGTGATTCCGACGCCCAGCCAATTGGTTGGCGTGGTCGGGCCCAATGGTTGCGGCAAGTCCAATATCATCGATGCCGTGCGCTGGGTGATGGGTGAGACGCGCGCCACGGAGTTGCGCGGCGAGTCGATGCAAGACGTCATCTTTAGTGGTTCGGGTGACCGTAAACCCGCTGGCCGGGCTTCGGTGGAGCTGGTGTTTGACAACAGCGCTGGGCGCGGCGCCGGCCAGTGGAGCACCTTTAGCGAGATCTCGGTGCGTCGGGTGTTGACCCGTGATGGCACGAGCTCCTATTACGTGAACAACCAGCAGGTGCGACGCCGTGATGTGCACGACATTTTTTTAGGCACAGGCCTAGGCGCACGTGGTTACGCCATCATCGGTCAGGGCATGATCAGCCGACTCATCGAGGCGCGTCCCGAAGAGTTGCGTGTTTATCTGGAAGAGGCCGCCGGTGTGTCGCGCTATAAAGAGCGTCGACGCGAGACCGAGAACCGTTTGCATGACACACGAGAGAACCTGACTCGGGTCGAAGACATCTTGCGTGAGCTCAGCAGTCAGTTAGAGAAGCTTGAGCAACAAGCCGTGGTGGCCAGCCAATACCGCGAGTTACAAGAAGAGGGGCAGTTAAAGCAACACGCCCTGTGGTTCTTGCGCGAGCAGGCTGCCCATGAAGAAAAATCCCGCCTCGCTCAAAAAACCGAGCAAGCTGAGAAAGCCCTCGAAGAGGCGATCGCGCGGCTGCGTCAGTCCGAGGCCGAGCTAGAAACCCGTCGTCAGGCGCACTACGCGGCCAGCGATTCCGTGCACCAGGCGCAAGGGCGGCTGTTTGAAGCCAACGCCAAAGTCAGCAGCCTCGAGGCCGAGATCCGCCACATTGTCGATGCCCGTCAGCGTATTCAGACACGCCAAGACCAACTGAGCACGCAAACCGGTGAGTGGGTCGCCCAGATCGAACACTGCACGGCCCAGATTGAACTCGAGCAACAGTCCTTAGAAATGCAGGCCGCGCAGCTTGAGCAAGCACAGTTAGATGCCCAGGCTGTGCAGGCCCAGTTGCCTGAACTTGAGCAGCGCGTCAGAGACGCCGCCGCGCACCGCGATCAAATGCGCAGCGCCTTGGCCAAAGTCGAGCAGGAACTGGCGTTGGTGGCACAGCGTCGTGGCGATGCCGAACGTCAGTTACAAGCCCTGGCGCAGCGACGCGAACGCCTACAGCAAGAAAAGCGCGAAGCGGCCGTCCCCGATGAGGAGGCACTCGCGCGTTTGCAAGGCGACAAGCAAGCCGCCGACCAGCTATTAGAAGAAGCCCAAGCGAGTTTGGCTGAGCTTGAAGCCGCATTGCCTGGTGCCGATGAGGCCCGTGCGCTTGCGCGCGAGAAAGTCCAGCAAGAAGCCACCAAGTTGTCCAATCTCGAGGCTCGTCTGGCCGCACTGGTGGCCTTGCAAGAAGATGTGCAGAAGTCAGGAACGCTTGAGCCTTGGTTGGCGGGTCACGAGCTTGCCCAATTGCCACGTCTTTGGCAGAAGTTACAGATTCAGGCTGGTTGGGAAGCCGCACTTGAGGCAGTACTTAACGAGCGCATGGTCGGTGTTGAGGTCAGTAATCTTGGTTGGACCCAGGCCTTTGCCAATGATGCGCCACCGGCGCGTCTGGCCTTCTACCAGATGCCGGTGCCTGCGGCTAGCGCCCAAGAGGGCAGTGGACTGAAACCTTTGTTGTCGCTGGTGCAAACCAGTGACCCAGCTTTGCGTACCTTGTTGCAGCAGTGGCTTGGTCATGTGTATGTTGCCGATAGCGTCTCTGAGGCCATCGAACGCCGTTCTCAGTTACCAGCCGGTGCGGTTTGGGCTGTGCGCGAAGGTCATCTGGTTGACGCCAGTAGCGTGCGGTTTTACGCGCCCGACTCTGAGCAGGCGGGTATGTTGGCCCGTCAGCAGGAAATCGAGAACCTGCAGCGCGAGATTCGCGCCCAGCAGATGATCACCGACGAGGCCCGCACAGGCGCAGCACGGTCCGAAGTGGCTTGGCAGCAAGCCAGTGAGGCGGTCGTGCCAGCGCGCCAGCGCACCGGTGAACTCACCCGGCGCGCCCATGATTTGCAGCTCTCGGTGGCTCAGTTGCAACAAGAAACCGAACAGCGTCAACAACGCTCGGCGCGGCTCGATGAAGACTTGGCTGACCTGAACACGCAGATTGAGACATTGGCCGCTGAGCGCGACACGGCTGAAGCGCGTTTCGGTGAGCTAGACGAACAACTCGCTGAACAGCAATCGGCTTATGCCGAACTAGAGATGCAAGGTGAGGCGCTTGCAAGCGAGGCCGACACCGTACGTCAGCAAGTGCGCGATCGTGAGCGTGTCGAGCAAGAGGGTGTATTTGCCGAGCGCGGCACACGGGCGCGGATTGCTGAACTCGAACGTAACTTGCAACTCGCAACCGAGCAGCAGGCTCGGGCGGCCAAGGAGGCTGAGTCGCTTGTTCAAGAGTTACAAACGTTAGATGCTGCCACCCCAGAAAACGGTCTGCAAGAGGCGCTCGAAGTGCGCGCCGAGCACGAAGAGACACTCGGTCGTTTGCGGGTGGAAATGGACACGTTGGCTGCGCAATTGCGCCAGGCCGATGAGGCCCGTTTGACGCTAGAGCGCTCGATCGAACCACAGCGCGAAGCGATTACGCAGTTGCAGCTCCAAGACCAAGCCGCGCGCTTGTCAGCTGAGCAGTTTGCCGAGCAACTCGATGAGCAAGGCGTGGATCGCGAGGATTTAAAAGCACAGATCGAGACCCATGCCGAACGTGACGAAGAAGGTCAATGGAAGCGCATTGGCTGGCTGCAAAGTGAAGTGCAACGCATCAATCGTCAAATTGACGCATTGGGGGCGGTTAACTTGGCTGCGCTTGACGAGCTCAATACCTCGCGCGAGCGCAAGACGTTTCTGGAATCCCAGTACAACGACTTGCAAAGTGCCATCGAGACGCTTGAAGATGCGATTCGTAAAATCGATCGAGAGACCCGTGATCTCTTACAGACCACATTTAATGAGGTCAATGGCCATTTCGGTGAACTGTTCCCCAAACTGTTTGGTGGTGGTGAGGCCAAACTGGTGATGACCGGAGAAGAGATTCTCGATGCGGGTGTTCAGGTGATGGCGCAGCCGCCAGGCAAGCGCAACTCCACCATTCATCTGTTGTCCGGTGGAGAGAAAGCCTTGACCGCTACCGCTTTGGTGTTTGCGCTCTTTAAGCTCAATCCAGCACCGTTTTGTTTGCTCGATGAGGTTGATGCGCCACTGGATGATGCCAATACCGAGCGCTATGTCAACTTGGTCAGTGGTATGAGTGAGCAGACACAGTTTTTGTTTATTTCGCACAACAAGATTGCCATGCAAATGGCCAAGCACTTGATTGGTGTGACCATGCAAGAGCAAGGCGTTTCGCGTATCGTGGCAGTGGATATTGACTCGGCGTTGCAATTGGCCGCCGAAGCCGCCTGATGGTGACACATACTGTTAAGCCCAACGATGGGTTTGTTGATGAGGAGCATTAACGCATGAGTGAGTTGCAAATCAGCTTGATCGCGCTGGGCGTGCTAATCATTCTGGCGATTGTTGGGTTTAATTGGTGGCAAGACCGTCGAGCACGGCGCAAGATGCAAGACAGCTTGCCCGATGTTGGTGAAGACGCGCTGTTTAGCGACAGCAAAAGCGTTGCCGAAGACGATCGACGCGAACCGGGTCTGGGCAACTTGGGCCTGACGGCATACAGTGCCCAAGAACAGTCAGAAGGTGAGCCGAACATCGAGTCAGCACCGTTAGTTGAACCCGATTCGGTCATCGAAGCGGTGATTGAATTGCATTTGAGTCAACCCTTAACGGGTAGCGAATTAGCGGATCATTTGCGTGAGGGTCTAGAAACGGGACGACGTCAGGTGCGCGTGCTGTTGCAAACGGCCGATGGTCATTTGTCCAATCAGCTCAATGCGCAGCAGCCCTACAGTACGGTTCAACTCGCGGTCTTACTGGCCAACCGAGCCGGACCGGTTACGGCCATTGAGTGGTCACAAATCTGGGGTAAGGCACAGAATCTGGCTGAGCAGTTAGAAGCTACCGTTGATGGTCCCGAACAAAACGACGTCTTGGCGCGCGCCGACAGCCTTGACAGTACATGTGCCACGCTCGACGCCCAAGTGACGCTAACACTGGTGCTGCGTGAACGCCGCCCCGTTGATGATCTGGTCGGCAGCGCAACGGCCATGGGGTTTGTGGACCGCGCCAGTCACCTAGCCTGGATAGGCGATCATGGCTTGGAGTGCTTCACGCTGTTTCGCGCCGATGGCCAACCGCTTGATCAGGCAGGCAGCCATGTCGAACAAATGACATTGCTGCTCGATGTGCCACGTAGCCCAGCCAATCCAGTGAGTTTTGCGCGGATGATGGAAGTCGGCCAAGAACTTGGCCGACGCGTGAGTGGTGAAATTGTTGATGATCAAGGCAACCCATTGTCGTCAGGGGCAGACGTTGCCATCGACCAGCAGTTGCAAGCACTCTTTGCTCAGCTAGATGCCGCAGGCTTGACAGCGGGTAGCGAGCGCGCGCGTCGGGTGTTCTCCGGGTAAACGAGGCATGTCCAGTACTCCCCAAGAGGTTCAAACGCGCGCAAGCCAACTAAGTGAACTGCTGCACCAGCACAACCGCGCTTACTACGAGCTAGATGCGCCCACGGTGTCTGATGCCGAGTATGACGCTTTGATGCGCGAGCTTCAGGCACTCGAGGCGCAATACCCCGAACTACAGACCCCGGATTCACCGACATTGCGCGTTGGTGGGAAAGCACTCGAGGCGTTTGAGCCAGTGCGCCATGCCGTACCCATGTTGTCCTTAGGCAATGCGTTTGATGATGAGGAAGTAGGCGCCTTTGATCAACGTATCAGCCAGACCCTTAGGCAGGCCGGGCAGCTGCCTGCCGATGGTCAGGTTCAGTACTTTTGTGAGTTAAAGCTCGATGGACTGGCTTTAAGCCTGCGCTACGAGCACGGCGTGCTGGTGCGTGCTGCGACTCGTGGTGATGGCCAAACTGGTGAAGATGTCACGCACAACGTGCGCACGATTGCTGCGATTCCGTTAAAGCTGCAGGGCGAGGGGTCAAACTTCTCAGGGGTACCTGATGTGCTTGAGGTCCGCGGCGAAGTGTTCATGGATCATGGCGACTTCGAGCGACTCAACCAGCGCCAAGCCGCGCGCGGTGACAAAGTGTTTGTCAACCCACGCAATGCCGCAGCAGGCAGTCTGCGGCAGCTCGATCCTAAGGTCACAGCCACCCGGCCACTGCGGTTTTTTGCGTATGGGTGGGGGGAGGTCAGTGCACCTTTACCTGACACGCATGCCAAGATGCTTGACTGGATTGCCGAGCTCGGGTTGCCCGTTAACCAGTCGGAACACGCCTTGGTTTGCGGCGCAGCCGGTTTGTTGAAATTCTATGGCGAGGTCAATGCCAAGCGTCCAAGTCTGGCCTACGACATTGATGGTGTGGTCTACAAGGTCAACGTCTTGGCTGCACAAAAAACACTGGGGTTTGTGGCCAAGGCGCCGCGCTTTGCATTAGCGCACAAGTTCGCCGCTGAACAGGCACAGACTCGACTGTTGGGTATCGACTTACAGGTTGGGCGCACCGGGGCAATCACACCGGTGGCAAGACTCGCACCGGTATTTGTGGGTGGCGTAACCGTGACGAACGCCACCTTGCATAACGAAGATGAAATCCGTCGCAAAGATGTACGTATTGGCGATACCGTGATTGTGCGACGTGCCGGCGACGTGATTCCGGAAGTGCTCGGCCCGGTATTAGACAAACGGCCAGAGTCAGCCACACTGTTTCAAATGGTTTCGCAATGCCCGGTGTGCGGCAGCGCCATTGAAAGGCCCGAAGGTGAGTCGGTGGCTCGCTGCACGGGTGGGTTGGTGTGTGGTGCGCAGCGTAAGCAAAGCTTGATACATGCCGCCTCGCGCAAGGCACTTGATATCGATGGTTTGGGTGACAAACTCATTGAACAGCTGGTAGACAAGGGGCGTGTGCATAGCTTGGCTGATCTGTTTGCCTTAAATGCTGAAGAATTGGCCGGTTACGAGCGCATGGGCCAGACATCTGCGCGTAACGTCATTAACGCCATTGATAAAACACGCAAGCCTGCACTGGAAAGGTTGATCTATGCCTTGGGCATCCGGCACGTTGGTGAGACCACGGCGCGCGACTTGGCACGTCATTTCCAGTCAATCGAAGCCTTGATGGCGGCCGATGAGGCGTCTCTCTTGTCAGTACCTGATGTTGGTCCGGTGGTGGCAGCGTCGATTGCCCATTTCTTTAGCGAGCCACACAACCGCGAGGTGATTGCCAAGCTGATAGAGGCCAGGGTTGAACCGCAAGCCCCCGAGGTGCCTACCGGTGGAGCAATAGACCTCTCGGGGCAGACATTTGTTCTAACCGGCACACTGCCGAATTGGACGCGTGAAGAGGCATCGCAAGCCATTATGGCCGCTGGCGGCAAAGTCAGTGGCTCAGTCTCCAAAAAAACCAGCTACGTGGTGGCTGGAGAAGAGGCGGGCAGCAAACTGGAGAAGGCTCAATCACTCGGTGTCGCTATCCTTGATGAAGCGGCTTTGCGGGCGTTGTTGCAACGCTAGCTGGGATTAGGGATTAGGAATTAGGGAATAGGGATTAGGTACTACGGACCAGGAATCAGTGATTCGAGTGCAGTGATGTGGTGAGGCAATCGTTGATCACGGAAAGAAAGCGGTCACAGAATCGCACCACAAAACCACACAACAGAATCACATAACTGAATTACACAACACAAAGGGCTGCTTCAAGCAGCCCTTTGTGTTGTACAGCCGCAAGAACGTTAGACGTCAGTGTGGCTATTGTGGTTATTGGTCGCGAAGATCAATATCACGACATTAGTCGATTTTGGCTTCGCTTCTGAGCGTTTGTTGGAATTGCATGAGCTCTTGCTGGCGCATCATCTCTTCGAGCTGGGTGCGCACTTCCTCAAACGGCGGGAAAGCGATGGGGCGAGCATCAACCACTTCAATGACGTGCCAGCCAAACTGGGTCTGTACGGGTTTGTCGGTCATTTGCCCTTTGGGCGTGTTTTGTACGGCTTGGGCAAACGGGGCAACGTAGTTGTCAGCTGAAGCCCAACCGAGGCTGCCACCTTGAGCGGCGCTGCCTGGGTCTTTGGATTGGGCTTTGGCCAACTCTTCAAACGAGGCAGATTTGTCGTTCAGTTGCTTCTGAATGTCATTGGCCGTGGCTTCGTCCTCAACGAGGATGTGGCGCACGTTGTATTCCAGAACCTCGCCTTGTTCTTGTTGGAGCTTGTCGTATTCGGCGCGAACTTTCTCTTCAGTGACTGGATTCTTTTCCAGATAGTCTGCCATCAGGGCGCGTACCAAAATGCCTTGGCGGGCGAGCTCGAGCTCGGTCTTGATTTCCGGGTTGTTGGTGATGCCGGCTTTTTCAGCGGCTTGCACCATGACCAGACGGTTGATCATTTCCTCTTTGACTTGCTCACGTAACTCTGGTGAGTCGGGCGCGCCTTGTGTGCCAAGTAATTCAACAAACTGCTCATAGGCCTCTTGGGTGATGGGCTGGCCGTTAACAGTGGCAATATTCTGGGCGTAGATGGGTGCAGCCAACGTGGCAGCAGCAATCAACATAGCAAAACGTTTCATGAAATTCCTCTTTTAGGGCGTGGATGTTTGCAAAGCCAATGCGTGTATTGGAAATGGCATCAGGTCATCAACCAAATCGTACACCAGACGGTGTTGAGCCACCTTGTGCTTGCCACTAAAGCAGTCTGCCTCGATCCATACACGGAAGTGACTCGCGCCACCCTGACTGCCGGCATGACCGGCGTGCAGGTGTGACTCGTCATCGATTTCCAGCATGGAGGGTTTGAGCTGCATTAAGCGCTCGCGCAACAGTGTCTCATTAGGGTTGGTCATCAGATTGCACCTTTGGTTCCGTTTCATCGGCGATCATGTGCTTACTAAGCCACATGGACTGGGCGATGACAAACACCACAAGCAGTCCCATCAAGCCAAATACTTTGAAGTTGACCCAGGCCGCTTCGCTGAAGTAGCCCGAGAAAGCTACAAATAGGTTCAGGGCACCGGCAAACATAAAAAACCCGGCCCAACTGAGACTTAACCCACTCCAACCGGCAGGCGAGAGCTCTATTTTGCCGTTCAGTAGTTTTTGCAGGAGGTTTTTGCCCCAGATCACCTGGGTTGCCACCAAGATTGCGCCAAACAACCAGTACAGCACGGTGGGCTTCCATTTGATGAACGCCTCGTTTTGTAGCCACAAGGTGGCACCGCCAAACACCACAATGACCACCAGATTAATCCAGTGCATGGGTTCGATTTTTTGACCGGTCAGGCGGATGTAGGCAATTTGCCCGACGGCTGCGACCATGGCCACACCTGTGGCGACGTAGATATCGGCAAACCGGTATGCCACAAAAAACAGCAGTAATGGGAACAGATCAAACAGGAACTTCTTCATGTGGCATCGTCCAGCGGTTCAAACGTCAGTGACAACGAGTTGATGCAATAGCGCAGCCCAGTCGGTGGTGGACCGTCGGGGAAGACGTGACCGAGATGCGCGTCACAGACGTTGCACAGCACTTCGGTGCGCACCATACCGTGACTGCGGTCTGTTTCTTCGCGCACATGCTCCGGGGTAATGGGCTCAAAATAGCTTGGCCATCCACAGCCTGCATCAAACTTGGTGTCAGAGGCAAACAAGGCCGTGCCACAACAGACGCAGCGGTAAATACCAAGCGCACGATGATCCCAAAATTCGCCGGTGAAGGCGCGCTCGGTGCCTTTTTGACGGGTAACATGAAAGCTTTCAGGCGTTAACATGGCACGCCATTGATCTTCTGACTTTGTGACCTTATCCATAGGCGTATTGATGTGAAACCTCTTGTTGTTGTCAACGAGTCTTTGACTCGCGACGCTGTTGCCATCGAATCCGTGTTGCCATGTTAATCGAGTTTGAAGACGTCACGCTTGAACGATCAGGCCGCACGGTGCTTAAAGACCTGAATCTTAGCCTTCTGGAGCACAGAATCGGCATTATCGGGGTTAACGGTGCGGGTAAAAGCTCGCTTGCTCGACTCATCAACGGGCTGCTCACACCAACCGCGGGTCAAGTGCGAGTCGATGGGTTAGATGTGCAATTGCAATTGACTGCGGTGCGTCAACAGGTGGCGTTTGTGTTTCAGAACCCCGACAATCAAATCGTATTCCCGGTGGTCGATGAGGACATGGCGTTTGGCCTAAAGGCAATCCTGCCCGACAAGGCTGCGCGCCAAGCCCGAATTGAGTCGGTTTTAGAGTCCTTGGAAATGGCCGATCTGGCTAAAAGGCCCATACAACAACTCTCCGGCGGACAAAAGCAACTCGTGAGCTTGGCTGGCGCCTTGTGTCGTGAACCCAAGCTATTGGTGCTTGATGAGCCCACCGCCCAGCTTGATCTGCGTTATCGCAACCGACTGTTGCAGATTCTGGCGGACTTGCCGCAACAGGCCTTGGTGTTGACACATGATTTGGCGATGCTTAGCGAATTTGATCGCGTGTTGGTCGTAGACCGTGGTCACGTGGTGCACGATGCTACGCCAGCCGTGGCCATCGCCTGGTACGAGAGGCGCTGTCAGGCATGAACTGGGGAGTTGATTCCGATTTTTCCAGCGCGCAAGCATCGTGGCTCAGCCATTGGTCTGCGGGCACTAAGTTATTGATTCTAGTGGTGATGGCCAGCACGTTTGTGTTGATTAACCATCCGTTGTGGCTGGGTCTAAGTGCCTTGTTCATGCTGGGGGTTTGGCGCAGTGTTAACGGCCCGGTGAACTGGCAAGCTTGGCGGCGGGTGATTTGGTTGGCTGTGACGGTGACTGTCGTCGTGAGCTATGTGGGGTTCTTCAGCGGTGTTGACCAGGCACTCGTGGTGTTATTTCGGCTATTGGCTTTGTTGTTTGCTGCCTTGGCGGTGGTCGCTAGCACCCCAGTGACAGACATGATGGCAGCCGTGCAGGCCGCACTCACGCCGCTAGGTCGATGGGGCTGGGTTAATCCCGCCAAAGTGGCGTTGGCCTTTGGTTTGACCTTGCGACTCATCCCGGTGATGCTTGAGCAATGGCAAGAGATTCGCCAAGCCCAGGCAGCCCGGGGCATCTCAGCTGCTCCGCATGCGCTATTGGTGCCCATGCTGGCCCGCACGATCCGTAGAGCCGACGAACTGGCCGAAGCCATCGATGCTCGTGCGGACAGTGCTGACTTCAGGTAATCTTGCCAATCCAATATACGTTTGGGTCGTTTTTATGTCGTCATCGATTTCATCCAAAGACATCACCTACATCGCGCTGTTCACCTCGCTGACCACGGTGTTCTCAATCATTCCGCCGATTCCGATGCCTGTGGTGCCGGTGCCGCTGACATTGCAGACCTTGGGTTTGATGCTGGCCGGCTTGGTGCTTGGGCCCCGTCTGGCGCTGTTGTCTATGGCGCTCTATCTGTTGATTGCGTTGGTGGGGTTTCCGGTGCTGCCGGGCGCGCGCAGCGGGTTAGCGGTGTTTGCCGGACCAACGGGCGGGTTTTTGCTGGGTTTTTTACCTGGCGCGTTTGTGACCGGTTGGATGGCCAAACGCTCAGCGCAACTGGCGCAAGGTGCGCGCAGCGGCGCCCAGATATTTGCGGGCAACCTAACGGCGGCCATCTTAGGCGGTGCGCTCACTGTCTATGCCGTGGGTGTGCCTTGGTTGGCCATCATCAGCAATATACCGATGTCAGAAGCCGTGCTGGCTGTGGCCATATTCATGCCCGGTGATGTCATCAAGGCCTTGATTGCCGCTTTTGTGGCGACACGGGTCGCGCAACTGATGCCAACAGCAGGTGATCGCTAATCAAAGCCTGCTGCTGGGATACGTAATTGGCGCTTAAGTGGCTTGGTTTAGTGTCTGTATCGAGTCCCAAATATGGCTTGGGTGCTCAACGATACTATCGGCTTGCCAAGAGTCCACCGGGTGTTCAACGCCACAGTAGCCGTAAGCGGCCGCAATTGACGGCATGCCGGCGGCTTTGGCTGCTTGAATGTCACGTAAATCATCACCGACATAAAAGCAGTGGTGGGTTTCAAACCCAGCCTCGCGGGCCGCATGCTGCAAGGGCAGGGGATGCGGCTTGGCGTACTGAACCGTATCGCCACAAACCAGTGTTGCGCAATCGGGCAAATTAAGCCACGCAACAATCGGTTCGGCATAGCGAGTCAGTTTGTTGGTCACGATGCCCCAACGCATATCGGCGTCTCGGATCTGTTGCAGCAACGAATCGATACCGTCAAAGAGCACCGTATGGGTGGTGCTGTTTTGTTCATAGTCGGCTAGAAACGCGGCCTTGGCAGCCTCGAATTCGGGATGATCTGTATCGAGGCCCAAAGAGGCACGCACCATGCCGCGCGCTCCCATAGAGACAAACGGGCGCAGTTGGGCCACGTCCATCGGGTCAAGACCACGCTGCTGGCGCAGCCGGTTCGCCGCTGCCGCCATGTCCGGTGCCGTGTCGGCAAATGTGCCATCAAAATCAAACAAGACCAGTCTCGGCATGTGAACCCCTTTACAATCGAAAAGCCTAGATTTTGACGTCCTCCCCATCCTGAACGATGAGGATTCCCAGTGGCTTTATTAAGCCGCTAAGATTGGGCGTGTATCGCTACTTCCCAATGGTTCCGGCTTCATTGTTAAAACCAAGGTTTCAACTCCACAGGCTATCACCCGATGCCCTCGGGCTACATTTAAAGCACCAACCGAGTCGGCGTTTTCCGTATAACCGCATTCAACACATTTAAATCTTGACTCTGTGGTGGCTGTGATGGAATTGCCCCTGAATTTAAAGGCTTTGCGGCTCACTTTCATACTGACAACGAGTGTATCAAAGACACTGAGGATACGGTAGACCAAGATGACATAAAAACCAAAAAACTGACATATAGGCTTCGCCCGCGCTTACATCCCCGTCCTGAAGAACGGGGATGTAAGCGCTAAACGGGTAACAAGTCGGCTGTGATTTGTTCCTCAGAGGTGTCAGGTGCGTTGGATGCGTTGGGTGCGTCAGTTGTGTTGGGTTCGTCAGGTGCACTCGACTGAACAGCGCGGGCCTCAGTTTGGCCGTCTAGATCATGGTGGTTGGCGTTGGCTGCAGGTTCGACGAGGTAGGTTCTTAACGCCCTAACCACGATGTTATTCAGTGACGTACCCTCGGCCTCGGCGCGTAGAACCGCTGTTTGGTGCAGCTCTGGTGCAATGCGCACATTGAACTGACCCTTAAAGGGGCGTTGCGGCAGTTTGCCAGCATTGGCACAGTGCGCCAAGTAGTCGTCCACAGTGGACACGAACGCCTCTTGCAGTGCTGGGATGGTTGGGGCGGCGTAGGTGATGAGCTCATCAATGAACAGAATGTGTCCTTTGAGTGTGCCGTCTCTGACTGAAGGTTCGATAGAGCCGTGGTATCCCCGATGACTGAGTAAAGATGATTTCATGATGCCTTTATTTTAGTTACCAAAAAAGAAATGATTATAGCGTGGGCAACTAAAATTCAAAGCGTGGAGATTACTTAGTTTGTGTAGAAAGCTACAACGGCTTACGGGCGGCCATGATGTAGTTCACGCTCGTGTCTGAACCCAAGCGATACACCTCGGTAAACGGGTTGTAGGTCATGCCGATCACCGTGGTGACTTCCAAGTCACCGAGCCGTGCGGCGTCAGCCAGCTCGCTGGGTTTGATAAATGCCTCCCAGCTATGTGTTCCTTTGGGTAGGAGCTTTAAAACATATTCCGCGCCGATGATGGCAAAGAGGAAAGATTTGGGGTTGCGATTAATGGTCGAGAAAAACAACCAACCACCAGGCTTGGCCAGATCGGCGCATGCTTTGACAACTGAGGCTGGATCAGGCACATGTTCCAACATTTCCATGCAGGTGACAACATCAAAGCTGCCAGGCTCACGCGCAGCCAAATCTTCGGCACTAATGCTTTCGTAATTAACTGGCACACCAGACTCTAGGCTATGAAGCTTGGCCACTGTGAGTGACTTGTCGGCCAAGTCGATGCCAGTGACGCTGCCACCGGCTACTGCCATGGCTTCAGCCAAAATGCCACCGCCACAACCGACGTCGAGCACGGTTTTATTTTGCAGGGCTAGATCGGGTGCTGACGGCGAAATCTGCTCCTTAATCCAACCTAGACGCAGTGGATTAATGGCATGTAGGGGTTTGAACTCACTTTTTGGGTCCCACCAACGAGAAGCCAGCGCGCTGAATTTCTGAATTTCAGCGGGATCCACATTCAGTGCAGCCGCCCGTTCGCTGTCGGCTGCGTCGGTTGTGGCGTCATCTGTGGGTTTGGTATCGGTGTCAGGGTTGGTCATGGCTAAAACACCATAGAGGTCGTTGTGAATAATGTCTTGATATTGTCGCAGATTCGCGTGGCAGGGATAGACAAAGCAACATGCTGCGATCAGACACCCATGTACGGCCAAGTCAAACCAACCAATGTCTTAATTTCAGCGAGTTGGCAATTTGAACTGCAGGCAAAAAAAAGACCTCCCGAAGGAGGTCTTTTTTTGAGACAAGTCGAATTACATGCGGCTGCCCACGATTTCGAGCTCAACACGACGGTTCTTAGCGCGACCTTCGGCGGTTGCGTTAGAAGCGATCGGGTCAGCTTTACCTTTGCCTTCCGTGTAGATACGGTCAGCAGGTACGCCTTGAGCGACCAAGTAGTTTTTGACGGAGTTGGCACGACGCTCGGACAAGCCGAGGTTGTAATCAACTGAACCGATTGAATCGGTATAACCGACGGCAATCACTGTCTCGAGGTTGATGCTCTTTACTTGCTGAGCAACTTGGTCGAGCAACTGACGGCCTTCCGGCTTCAGATCGTACTTGTCAAAGTTAAAAAATGTATCGGCATTGAACACAACTTTGTCTGACACTGGAGCAGCCTGTTCCACGCAGCTAGGATCAGCGGTGGCAGGTGTCCAGAAATTGTCTTGCCAGCACAGACCGGTACGGTTTTCCCAGACTTGACCGTCACGGGCAACCCAGTTGTCATTGGACTGAGCGACAGCAGCGCCGGAAGCCGTAACGGCAGCGAAGGCAAATGCCAGGGCGAATTTTGAGGGCTTGTTCATATTTCTCCTCGTTGAGCTTAAAGCTGAAGGTTAGTCTCGCAGCGAACCCCCGCCGCAATTCAGGAAACGGGGCCAGTATAACAACGCTAAGAGCAAGTTAAAAATGTGCACACACTGGGTTTCCTGCGTGTTGAGTGAAATCTTAAGCGATTTGCGTGCAATTGTTAGCCCCTTGTGTGCTTTAAACGCTTCGAACCCCGTAATTTTACGAATCCAAGGGGGTTGGTGTTGGGTTTTGACAACAAAACGTTGTAGATTTGCCATACTTCACCCGCATATCGGCCATGGTGTGCGTGAAATTTTTTTAATTCAGCGGAACTTTTAAGTGGTTTGTTGGCAGATTTATGGGCAAATGTGCCGGCAGACTAACCGGCCCCAACAATGTGACCCTGAGTTGTGACCCTGAGTTGTGACCTTAAGTTGGTCACAGGCTGCGGTCCCCTATATAGTTACCAGCACATCTGCGCGGGCAGCCGCGCGGTGTAGAATGTAACGTTTGTTTCAAACCGTTTCGACTTTGCGTTGTAACGGCCCTTTAATCCTCTGCTTTGATGACATCACATATGGATTCCTTTGCCAAGGAAACGCTTCCGATCTCCCTAGAAGAAGAAATGCGTCGCAGTTACCTCGATTACGCCATGAGTGTGATCGTGGGCCGTGCGTTGCCGGACGTTCGCGATGGTTTGAAACCCGTGCATCGGCGCGTGCTGTTTGCCATGCACGAACTAAACAACGACTGGAACCGGGCTTATAAGAAGTCCGCGCGTATCGTCGGTGACGTTATCGGTAAATATCACCCACATGGTGACCAGGCTGTTTACGACACCATTGTGCGAATGGCGCAAGACTTCTCTTTGCGCTACATGTTGGTGGATGGTCAGGGTAACTTCGGCTCGATCGACGGTGACGGTGCAGCCGCCATGCGTTACACCGAAATCCGTTTGGCCAAGATTGCGCACGAGTTGTTAGCCGACATCGATCAGGAAACTGTCGACTTTGGCCCGAACTACGACGGCAGCGAGTACGAACCACTGCTGTTGCCCACACGGCTGCCTAACTTACTGGTTAATGGCAGCTCGGGTATTGCTGTGGGCATGGCAACCAACATACCGCCGCATAACCTAGGCGAAGTCATTGATGGCTGCTTGCATCTGTTGCGAAATCCAGATGCCACTGTTGATGAACTCATTGAACTGATCAAAGCACCGGACTTCCCGACTGGCGGCATCATCTACGGCATGTCTGGTGTGCGCGAGGGTTATCGCACCGGTCGTGGGCGCGTCATCATGCGCGCCAAGACACACTTCGAAGACATGGAAAAAGGCAACCGCCAATCCATCATCGTCGATGAGTTGCCCTATCAGGTCAACAAGAAGTCACTGCAAGAACGCATGGCTGAACTCGTTAACGAGAAAAAGCTTGAGGGTATTTCTGACATTCGCGATGAATCTGACAAAGACGGTATGCGTCTGGTCATTGAACTCAAGCGTGGTGAAGTACCCGAAGTCGTTCTGAACAATTTATACAAGAACACCCAGCTGCAAGACACGTTCGGCATCAACCTGGTGGCGCTCGTAGATGGTCAGCCGCGTTTGCTGAATCTAAAGCAGATGGTTGACTACTTCCTGTCGCACCGTCGCGAAGTGGTCACGCGTCGCACAGTGTTTCAGTTACGCAAAGCCCGCGAGCGTGGTCATGTGCTCGAAGGTTTGGCCGTGGCGCTCGCTAACATTGATGAGTTCATCACGATCATCAAGTCCGCGCCCACGCCACCGGTGGCACGCCATGAGCTGATGTCCCGGACTTGGGATTCCTCATTGGTGCGTGAGATGCTCACGCGGGCCGACAGCGACGCCCCAGGCGGACGTGCGTCATACCGCCCTGATGGGCTGTCGCCGAACTTCGGCTTGCAGGCCGACGGTCTGTATCGGTTAAGTGATGTCCAGGCGCAGGAAATCCTGAACATGCGTCTGCAGCGCTTGACCGGTCTTGAGCAAGACAAGATTGTGGCCGAGTACAAGTCTGTGATGGATACCATCTCCGACTTATTGGATATTCTGGCTAAGCCCGAGCGCATCACCTCCATCATTGCCGACGAGCTTGAAGCCATTCGTGCTGAGTTCTCGACCAATGCCAAGGATGTGCGTCGCTCAAGTATTGAACACAACGCGACTGAACTTGATACCGAGGACTTGATTACCCCCACCGACATGGTGGTGACGCTGTCTCATTCGGGTTATATCAAGAGTCAGCCGCTATCTGAATATCGTTCACAAAAGCGTGGTGGTCGAGGCAAGCAGGCAACTGCAACCAAAGAAGACGATTGGGTTGACCAGCTCTTTATTGCCAACACCCATGACTACTTGCTGTGTTTCTCCAATCGCGGCCGTCTCTATTGGCTCAAGGTCTGGGAAGTGCCGCAGGGCACGCGAACCTCTCGCGGTCGTCCAATCGTGAACATGTTCCCGCTCATGGATGGTGAAAAAATTACCGTGGTCTTGCCAGTCAAGCAGTTCTCTGACGAGCACATGGTGTTTATGGCCACTTCGCGCGGCACCGTCAAGAAAACACCACTATCTGATTTCTCTAACCCCCGTAAGGCCGGCATTATTGCCGTGTCACTTGATGAGGGCGATTATCTGATTGGTGCGGACTTGACTGATGGTCAGTGCGATGTGATGTTGTTCTCTGACGCCGCTAAAGCGGTTCGCTTTAGCGAGCAGGATGTGCGTCCAATGGGTCGTAATGCGCGCGGCGTGCGCGGCATGATGTTAGAGCCTAGTCAGGAACTCATTGCCATGATCGTGGCCAGTGACGAGTCACGTACGGTATTGACCGCCACAGAAAACGGTTTCGGCAAGCGCACGCCAATTGGCGAATACACCCGACATGGTCGTGGTACCAAAGGCATGATTGCCATTCAGACGTCCGAGCGCAACGGCAAGGTGGTTGGTGCTGTGTTGGTTAGCAGTGAAGATGAAATCATGCTGATCACCAACAGCGGTGTTCTGGTGCGTACGCGTGTGTCGGAAATCCGTGAAATGGGTCGTGCCACACAGGGCGTTACGTTAATTAGCGTGGATGATGGCAGCCATCTATCAGGGGTCCGTCGTGTGGCTGAGCGTGATGCTGACGACGTTTTGGACGATGAGGATGCCGAGCCGGGTGAAGGTGGGGGCGAGGGTGATAGCAACACCGATAGCAACACAAACGGTGAGGCGCCTGCCCCAGACGCTACGCCCGAGTAAGCCATCATGAGTCAGCCAAGACCGTGGAATTTTTCTGCTGGGCCTTCTGTTCTGCCTGAACCGGTGCTTGAACAAGCCGCTGCTGAAATGCTTGATTGGCATGGCAGCGGTATGTCGGTCATGGAGATGAGTCATCGCGGTGCCGAGTTCTCGCAGATCTGTGATGAGGCCGAGGCCGACTTGCGAGAGCTGCTTGGCGTTGGTGACGAGTTTGCGGTGCTGTTTATGCAAGGCGGTGCCACCGCAGAAAACGCTATTGTGCCCATGAATCTGATCGGTCGCAGCTCTGAGCGGCATGCCGATTATGTGCTCACGGGCAGCTGGTCAACCAAGTCTTTCAAAGAAGCTGGGAAGTACGGCGATGCCGCTGTCGCAGCGACCAATGATGCGCCATTTGAAGATCAAAACGGTGCTTTTGGTCCGCTGACCTGGGTGCCAGCAGTTGCTGACTGGCGCGTGCGTTCGACGGCGGCTTACCTGCATTTGTGCAGCAACGAAACGATCGGCGGTGTTGAATTCATGGATTGGCCTGATGCCAACGCCATGGCCTCGCTCGGCGCACCCGATGTGCCGCTGGTCATTGACGCATCTTCGCATTTCTTGTCGCGTCCAATGGACTTGTCTGCCGTGGGCATGCTTTACGCCGGCGCCCAGAAAAACGCCGGGCCTGCTGGTGTCACGGTGGTTATCGTGCGACGTGAACTGATTGGGCATGCGTTGTCGATCTGTCCATCAGCGTTTGATTACGCCAACGTCGCCAAAGAACGCTCGCGCTTTAATACCCCACCAACGTATGCCATTTACATCGCAGGGCTCGTCTTTAAGTGGCTGCTGCAGCAAGGTGGCTTGCCTGCTATCGAGAAAGCTAACGTGGTCAAGGCAAATGCCTTATACGGCTATTTCGATCAAACGAGTTTCTACCGGGTGCCGGTTCACCGAAGCGTTCGCTCACGCATGAATGTGCCTTTTACATTGGCTGACAGTTCGCTGGATCAGGCATTTCTTGACGGCGCACGAGCGGTGGGTTTGAATCAGCTTAAAGGACATAAGTCCGTGGGTGGCATGCGGGCGTCGATATACAACGCCATGCCGTTGGCCGGTGTGATGGCCTTACTTGATTATCTTCAATGGTTTGAGCGAGAACATGGATAAGGATCTGCAGGCCAAGTTGCTGCCGCTGCGCCAAAAAATTGACAGTCTCGACAAAGAGATTCTGGCGCTTATTAACGAGCGCGCCCGCACTGCACAAGCCGTGGGTGAGCTCAAGCACACTCACCATGAACCAGGTCCGGTGTTTCGTCCTGAACGCGAAGCACAGGTGATCCGAGACCTACAGTCAGACAACACGGGCCCGATTGGGCATCAAGCGGTTGAAGCGATCTGGTCACAGATCATCTCGGTTTGTCGTGGCCTGGAGCAAGAAATCCGGGTGGCCTATCTTGGCCCGGCAGGCTCGTTCTCTGAGCAAGCCGCCTTTGAGTACATGGGGCAGCAAATCACCGGCGTGTCATGTCCGGATTTTGATGAGGTGTTTCGACGCCTAGAGGCAGACGGTGCTGATGTTGGCATTGTTCCTGTTGAGAACTCGACCGAAGGCGCGGTAAACCGCACGCTGGATTTGTTGTTACAAACGCCTTTGCGTATTGTGGGTGAGCACACGTTACTGATTCGGCATTGCCTACTCACGCAAAGCGGCACCATGCAAGGCGTCACCAAAGTCATGGCGCATCCACAAGCGTTAGCCCAGTGTCAGCACTGGTTGGGAATGAACCATGCAAACCTGGCACGCGAACCAGTGGCCAGCAATGCCGAAGCCGCCCGCCTAGCCTCGCAAGACCCAACGATTGCGGCCATCGCCAGTGATCAAGCGGCGCGCGCCTGGCAACTGCAACCCGTGGCTCAGGGTATTCAAGATGACCCGACCAACCGCACCCGATTTTTAGCCGTTGGCAAAATAGATACCTTGCCCAGCGGTGCAGATAAAACCAGCCTGATTCTGGCGGTGCCCAACGAAGCGGGCGCTGTCTATAAAATGCTCGCGCCCCTTGCTGACAATGGCGTGTCGATGTATCGCTTTGAGTCACGCCCGGCACGCACCGGTCAATGGGAATACTATTTCTACGTTGATATCGAAGGTCACCGCCTTGATGCGCCAGTGGCCAAAGCGTTGTCTGAGTTGCAGGCACGCTGCGCCTTCTTTAAATTGCTAGGTTCTT
>Ga0209953_1000126_pt1 | contig 29662 bp, 32 predicted proteins | sample SalPonred_H2O_MG_FD_185713 | JGI IMG/M metagenome (GOLD analysis project Ga0209953, IMG submission 185713) | Salt pond water microbial communities from South San Francisco under conditions of wetland restoration - Salt Pond MetaG... | ecosystem: Environmental > Aquatic > Non-marine Saline and...
CCGCTGGCGCCACGGACCGAGGGAACGACAAGTCCTGTTCGGGCCCAGTAGTCCAGTTGCCGGTACGTGATTCCTGCCGCTGAGCAAGCAACGGGGCCTCGGTATCCAACGTGCGCCGGTAACGGGCGGAGGTCCGCATCATCGAACAACGCGCCTTGCGGATCGACGTATGGACGAGCCTCATCGCCAACGCTCGTTTCGACGGTGGGTCCTGGGCTACCGGTCACGCGGTCCTCCTCCTGGCCGCCTCACCCTACTGCGCGGGCCTCGTGGGCGGACGAGGTTCGCCGGACCGCTGTGATCCGATGGGGAAGGTGTGCAACGTGAATCTAGGCATCGGCCTCGGATGCCTCAACACGACACGCCACGCATAGATCGACCGAAGTCTCAAGGTCTACTGAAGGCTCATGACGAGCCAGGCTCCCCGAAATCTTCGGGTGTGACCTGATCGAGGAACTCGCGAAACTTCTCCACCTGATCCTCTTCGACCGGCTCAGATTCGTCGGGAATCTCAATACCTGCTTCGTCTAGGACGGCTTCCGCACCGACGATAGGTATCTCACCTCGCAATGCCAAGGCGATGGCATCAGAGGGTCGGGCCTGAACCTCCAACCCACCTTCGAAGGCAATCACGGCGTAGAACACGCCGTCCTCCAGCGCTGTGATCCGCACCTGGCTCACTCTTGCCCCCAGCGCTTCGAGCAGATCCCGCATCAGATCGTGAGTCAGCGGACGGGGTGGCACCACGCCCTGCTGGGCGTAGGCAATAGCCGTCGCTTCGACCGCACCTACCCAAATGGGTAGGTACCGCTCCCCCTCGGTTTCCCGCAGCAGGACTATGGGGGTGTTGGAAGGCATTTCCATGCGCACGCCCACCACATCCATCGGCACCATTTGCCCAGGTTATCTGCAAGGCGCGCCAGTGCCCAGCCCGATCATCACGCGCTCAGCGAAATCAGGCTTTGCCCGATCGAATGAGCTCGGCACGCAGCAAGGCGCCGTGCAATTGCACGAAGAGCGAGGCAATCTCGTGGACGGCTTCTTGCGTACGTGCGCGAGATTGCCCTTCTCGTCCAGTGGTCTTCGCGAACGGGGTGACCATCTGCTCGATCAAACCGGTCTCCCGGTCAGCCACAACCCGGAAACTGCGCAGGTGGCGACCTTCGATACCAAACTCCGATAGCCGGGCGGCCACCAGGCAGATCGCAACCGCATCCTCGTCGTAGTGCCCGGCCGGTGACACCCACACCAGGCCGATCTCCTCCAAGGTGGCGACGTAGGCCTCATCCAACTCAGTTTGTTCCGCCAGTTCCTGGCGCGTCAGCCGCATGCGACCGGCACCCGGACGAAAATCCTGCGCCCGAAGTCCCGAACCGGAAGCGGCAGCATTCTCTGTTGGCTTGTCCAACTGCTCCCGGATCACCTTCAGCGGTAGGTACTGATCCCGCTGCATCGTGAGAATTTCCCGCAATCGCCGGATGTCCTCATCTGCAAAACGACGGTACCCACTCGTGGTGCGGGCTGGAGTGACCAGGCCCTCCGACTCCAGGAATCGAATCTTGCTGATGGTGACGTCAGGAAACTCTCGCTTAAGAGCAGAGAGCACCTCACCGATGCTCACTGTTCCGCGGGACGCCGGCTCGGGCGATTGCCGTGCGCTCATGCTCCTGGCTCGACGCCCACCAGGAAGACGAAGCGGAATTTGCCAACCTGAACTTCGTCGCCGCCAGCGAGCCGTTGATCGTCAACGCGGACCCGATTTACGTAGGTGCCATTGAGGGAACCAACATCGCGCACGCTCCAGCCATCCGCCCCCCGACGGAATTCAGCATGCCGACGGCTGACCGTTACGTCGTCCAAGAACACGTCGGACTCCGGGGAACGGCCCACGCCTACAACGTCGGCATCTGCGGGGAGAAGGAACTCGCTGCCCTCCGCAGGTCCGCGATGAACGACGAGGAGCGCCGAGCCCGTGGGCAATTCCCGGTGAATACCGCTGCCCAAAGCCGCGGCCGGTCCTGTGCCGGTTGCTGGTCCAGAACCGGGAATAGCGGTGATGGCTCCGGTCTGGTCAAGCTCCTCAACCGCCACTAAGGAGGCGCCACAGGCAGCGCAGAACCGGTCTTCGGGATGAACGGGCTTGCCGCACGCAGGACATGTCATCGGTCCGGGTTCCCTCCTCGGCTTAGGCGCCTGACAACGTCAGCCTAGGCCCCTTGGGTCATCGCCTCGTACTCACTCGCCGACAGCAAGCCGGTGAGCTGACTGGCATCAGCCACTTGTACTTTCATCAGCCAACCGGCCCCGTAGGGCGAACTATTGATGACCTCGGGCGTGGTGTCCAATTCGGCATTGACTTCGACGATTGCTCCCCCTACCGGTGCGTAGAGCTCGCTAACACTCTTGGTTGACTCCACTTCGCCACAGGACTGACCGGCTTCAACGACGTCGCCGACAGTCGGTAAGGACACGAAGACAATGTCGCCAAGAGAATCTTGCGCATAGTGCGTGATGCCCACCGTGACGATGTCGTCGGATTCGGTGCGCACCCATTCGTGCTCGGTCGTGTACGCCAACTCACCAGGAATCATCGTCTCCTCCTTCGTTGCCGACCTTAGCCGGTCGGATCATCTCGCGGGCATAGCGAAAACCAGCCCACCAATACAAATAGGTTCCCCAGAGCGCAAATGCCCAGCCGAAGGCGGTGAACACTGTGCCCCACGTCCCCGGCAGGGTTCCCAACAGCAACAATGGGAATCCCCACAGCAGTGCAAAGGTTCCGGCCTTTCCGACGAAGGTGACCGGAATAGCAATTCGACCGCTACGTCGAAGCCATGGCAGCAAGACCAGCAGCAAGAGGTCTCGACCGACGAGCAAGGCCACCAGCCACCAGCCGATGACGTCCCGAAGCGCCAGGCCAATGAGCGTCGCCAAGATGTACAGCCGGTCAACCAAAGGATCCAGTAGTTCCCCAAGTCGACTCTGTTGGTTCAGTCGCCTGGCGAGGTAGCCGTCAAACCAGTCGCTTGCTCCGGCAACGACTAACACCACGAACGCCCAGACATCTGCTTCGCGAACGAGCACAAGCCACAAAAACAACGGGATACCTGCCAACCGGGCCATCGACAGGACATTCGGGACGGTCCACACCCGTTCGGTCATCCGATCTGTGTCGGACATCAACTACTCGCAACCTCGTGACGACCGCGAGGTCGCAGCGCGAAGATGCTGATTAACAGTGCAACCAGCCCCGCTCCGATCACAATCGGTCCACCGATTATGCCGATTGCGGCGATATCCCTAGCCCCTTCGATCCGGTAACGACCCACGAGGCGCACATCACCAAGGCCGGAGCCATCGTCACTAGTGACCACCATGGTGCGACCTGCCTCGGGCAACGGAACCACCACCGCTTCGATTCCACCGGAACGACCCCACACGCCAGGGAGCCCGGAGAGGGACACATCCGGTAGATCCTCGGCGACCGCTATCCGAACTACCGTCCAGCCCTCCGGCGTGCTTTCGGCAACGCAGTACTGGGTACCAAGAAGTCGACCTTCAACGTCATTGCTGTCAGCGATTCCCACCAAATAGGGCATCTGCGCGCCGGGAACCTCAACCGCGATCGACTCTTCCCCGCGGCCTGCTACGAATTCATAGCGGTCCCATTCTTCGGCACTGAGCGAAACATCAGCTACCTCAATCAGCACGGTCTGGCACTGTGCCGCCGGAATCACCTGGGCTGCCGTTGTTAGTGAGCCCCGCTGGTCCACCGTGCCTTGCAGCCAGGCTGCGGCTGCGGTCGCCACCGCCCCCACCAGGACTGCCATCACACCCACGATTGCCAGAGCCCACCTCAGGATCCGTCGCCCCATACCCGTGCCCTCCTGGTTCGCAGTCATCGTCAACTCACGGGGCGCTGTTGCCGCGCGCTCGTTCCTGTTCCACCAGTTCCGGAAGGTCTGCGAGTTTGTCGAGCGTTCGCAAGGCTGTCCCCATTCGATGGTTTCCTGCGAAATCGTCGCGATGGTCGTCCAAGAAAGCCCAGTACCCGGCGGTGAACGGGCAGGCACGTTCACCAACACGCACTTTGGGGTCGTAGAAACACTCTCCGCAAAAGTCGGTCATCTTCTTCAGGTAGGCCCCACCTGAGATATACGGCTTGGTTGCCATCAGTCCGCCATCTGCGTAGAGGCCCATGCCGATTACGTTCGCCGTCATCACCCACGGATAGCCGTCCACGAACGCTCGCCGAAACCAATCGTTGATCACCTGCGGTGAATAGCCGCGCTGGGTCGCCCAGTTGCTCAGCACCATCAGCCGGATGATGTGATGCGCGTAGCCGATCTCATCGACATTTTGCAGCGAGCGCTTCAGGCAGTGTGCATCAACCTCTTCCCATTTGGCTTGCAGGAACCAATCGGGAGGTTGCGTGTGGGCTGCCATGGCGTTGCTTTGCTCGTATTCGGCACCTAGGTGCCAGTACAAGTGCCACACATACTCCCGCCACCCGATGATCTGGCGCACGAGACCTTCGACGCTCGCCAGCGTGTCCGCATCACCTTTCAACCGCGTGACGGCGCGTTCGACCACCTCCGATGGATGTAGCAACCCCAGGTTGAGCGGAACCGACAGCAGTGAATGAGCCATATACGGGTCGCGCCACAAGACGGCGTCTTCATACGGTCCGAAAAGCGCTAGTCGGTTATCTAGGAAGTCTTCGAGCGCCTCCAAAGCTTCCGCACGCGTGACGGCGAAACGTCGCGGTCCATCGGTACCTAGGAACTCAATGCCCTCAGCTTGCCAAGCGTCGAGTTCGGCGCGTACGCGAGCATCGATGTCGTCTTCGGTGGGCTGCCATGCTGGTGACACCGGCAAGTGGGTCTCCCCACGTGGCGGCGGTAACCGGTTTTGCGAATCGAAGTTCCACTGCCCTCCTGCCGGTTCACCGCCTTCCATGAGGACATCGTGAGATCGTCGAACCCCTCGATACCAGTCCTCCATGAGCAGCCGCTTCGATCCGCGTGATTGGACCCACGCACCGAATTCGTCGGCGGTGGTGAACCAACCGCGCTCGGGCAAAATCTCGGCAAAGCCGAGGTCGCGCTGCAGGCGACGCGCTGGACGTGAGGTGGCTGCCACGGCCTCCATCTGCGCAGTGTCGGTGCTGGCCAGGCCTGCTCGGTAGGTATCTGCGCGCACCAGTTGCACTCTGTCGGGATCTTCTTGCACTCGATGCCAGAGCGCACTCAAGATTAGGTGCGCCTTCTGCCGGTGATACCGATGCCGACGAAAGACGTCTTTTGATTCGACGAACAGCAACGAGCCGCCATGGTCGAAGTGCGGGCCGAGTTGGTCGGCGAACAAGAAGCGTGCACGTTCAGCCACGACCCACCCCCACACTTCGTGCCACGCTCCCCTGTTCTGCGATAGCCATCCAACGACCACCTACAGATGTGACCGAGATCGGGATGCCGTAGGCCTGGGAAAGGGCCTGGTCGGTCATCGCTTCCGCAATGGGGCCGGACGCGACGACTTGCCCGCCAGCCATGACGAGCGCGTGCGTAATGCGAGTCGGGATCTCCTCGACGTGGTGTGTCACAAGTACCAAACTCGGGGCGAAGGGATCAGCGGAAAGGTTATCTAGTAGGCCGATCAATTCCTCGCGCCCGGCAAGGTCCAATCCGGCACCGGGCTCATCGAGTAGTAACAACTCTGGGTCGCTCATCAAAGCCCGTGCGATGAGCACTCTTTTGCGCTCACCTTCGGACAATGAAGCAAAGGGACGTTCCGCGTATGACTTAGCCCCCCATGCGGTCAACAATTCCCTCGCCCGATCGGTGTCTTCCTGGGCATAACGCTCGTTCCACCTACCGGTTACGGCATAAGCGCCTGTGACGACGACATCGATGGCCTTCTCGTGCATGGGGATGTCCCGCAGCAGTGCACTGGATGCGAATCCGATCCGCGGGCGTAACTCCGTGATGTCCACTCGGCCCATGACCTCACCGAGAACCTCCACCGACCCCATGGTCGGGAACATCCGGGTCGAAGCGATTGTCAGGGCGGTGGTCTTTCCGGCGCCATTTGGTCCGATGACTGCCCAGCGCTCAGTTGCCTGAACCGACCAGTCGAATCCACTCAGAAGGTACGAGTCGCCTCGACGGACACCAACCTGGGACATCCGTAAGACCTGCACTGATCTACCCTAAGTGCACACGCGCCGAGGGTTCGGAAGCGACGCTGAGTACCGTTACTCCATCATGACCAGCATCATGAATGCCGACGCCGCTCCTGGCGGACACCTGACCGTTCTTGTCACCTTAAGTGGTGTTGATCGCCCCGGTGTCACTCGCGATCTGTTCACGACCTGCAGCGCCGTAGGAGCCAGCGTGCGCGATGTCGATCAGATCGTGATGCGTGGCAGGTTGATACTCGCCGCTTCCTTGGATGTCCCTGTATCGCCGGTGGCTGAACTCACTGCGGCCATCGAGACACTTGCCGAGAAGTTGGACATGGAGGCCTCCATTGATGTTCGCCATCCCGAGGCCGATTCCACGTTTACCCCGCGTGCGGGTGGTTTCCGCATCACGGTGATGGCCGGCGAATTGACCCCCGTTGCGATCGCAGACGTCGCCACACAGATCGCCCAAGGTGGGGGAAATATTGAGCGGATTCGACGCATCGCTCACTACCCCGTAACAGCCATCGCTTTCGAGGGTCTGGGGGTGAATCCCGATGAACTCCGTCGGCCGCTGGCGGCGATCTCGGCCAATCGTGGGGTTGATATCGCCGTCCAAGACACTGGCTTGGAAACCCGTGGCCAGTACCTCGTTGTGATGGATGTTGATTCGACGGTGATCCAAGACGAGGTCATTGACCTGCTAGCCGCCGAAGCAGGGAAAGCTCAAGCGGTGGCTGACGTTACCGAGCGCGCAATGGGCGGGGAACTGGATTTCTCCGAGTCGCTTCACGCACGCGTGGCACTTCTCCAGGGTCTACCCGAATCTTCCATCGCCCGAGTCCGCGAACGCATCCAGCTGACGCCAGGCGCGCGAACCCTATGTAGAACCTTGCATCGCTTGGGTTACCGAGTTGCACTGGTCTCCGGGGGGTTCACCCAGGTCATCGCCCCTGTGGCAGCCGGCTTGGGTGTCTCCGAGGTTCGCGCAAACACCTTGGAGATCATTGATGGGCACCTCACGGGCAAGGTCGTTGGGGAGATCATGGACCGACCTGGCAAGCGCAAGGCGCTGGAAGACCTTGCCGTGCGCTTTGGAATACCGCGTCGGCGAACGATTGCCATCGGCGATGGCGCCAATGACATCGACATGCTGGAAGCCGCCGGCCTCGGCATAGCGTTCAATGCCAAGCCCATTGCACGGCAGGCGGCAGATACCTCAGTTTCTGTGCCCTTCCTGGACTCTGTGCTGTTCTTGATGGGTATCACCCGCGACGAGGTGGAACTCGCTGATGCCCGCGATGGAATCACCGACAAATAACGAACGCCGAAACGCGCGCGACGGCTGGCGCCCACTGCCAATCCCCGCCGTCGAACTCGATTACGGCAAAGGCCGAGGTGGGAAATTTGATGGTGATGTCGGCGGCGGCGCCCCGTCTTTCGGGGATCGATAGGGCAAGTTCTTCAAGCCCGGGGTTATGTCCAACGATGATGCCGACTTCCGCATCGAAACACCGACTCACCTCAGCGATGGCCTCTGGCTCGGCGAGGTAGAGCGCGGAGTCGTTCCACCGCTGATCCGGACTACCGAGGTCGGACTGGACAATTTGCCAGGTCTGCTGAGTCCGCTCGGCTGTCGACACTGCCACATCTACCGAAGCTTCAGCGGGGATGAAGGCCCGCAGCTGGTCACCGATAGTCGCCGCGTTGCGGCGGCCGCGCGCTGAGAGCGGACGGTCGTGGTCCGGCACACCAGGTGGGTAGTCAGACTTCGCGTGACGAAGCAAGATCAGCGTAGGCATCCTTACGCACCTTGGGAGTGCACTCCTCCATCGACGTGCACGATTTCGCCCGTCGTTGCGGCGAACCACGGTGACAGCAACGCCACACAGGCCTGTGCCGCAGGCGTTGGGTCATCGAGATCCCACCCGAGTGGCGCTCTGTCCTGCCACACCTGTTCGAATTCCGCGAATCCCGGAATGCTCTTGGCCGCCATGGTTCGGATCGGGCCGGCCGCCACCAGGTTGACCCTGATGCCCGATGGACCCAGATCTCGGGCCAGATAACGAGCCGTCGACTCAAGGGCCGCTTTCGCCACTCCCATCCAGTCGTACGTGGGCCAGGCCACACTCGCATCGAAATCCAGACCCACAACCGCACTACCTGCGGGCATCAACGGTCGACAGGCCACGCTCAAGGAGGCCAGGGAATAGGCCGATACCTGCATCGCCGTAGCGACATCAGGCCACGTCGTGTTCAAGAAATTGCCACCTAGGGCAGCCTCAGGCGCAAAGCCGATCGAATGCACAACCCCGTCAACTCGGTCGGTGTGCTCCCCCAACCTCTCCGCAAGTGCTGCCAGGTGCTGGTCGTCTGTAACGTCGAGCTCAATGATGGGTGGCTGTTCAGCCAGCCGTGACGACGATCGTTTGGTGAGGGACATCGTCCGCCCGAAACTGGTCAAGATGACATCCGCGCCCTGTTCTTGCGCCATCCGCGCCACGTGGAAGGCAATGGACTGATCGGTGAGCACACCGGTCACCAGCACTGTGCGGCCTTCAAGCAGTCCCACTATGTCTCCTCGCACTCGTAACTAATGACCCATTCCGAGGCCGCCATCCACAGGCAGCACCGCCCCGGTGATGTACCCCGCGTGCGGTCCAACGAGGAACTCGACGGCGGCTGCTACCTCGTCCGGGGCAGCGTAACGACCGGCCGGTATTGCCGCGAGTATCTCCGTACGTCGATCATCATCAAGTGCGGCGGTCATGTCGGTATCGACGAAGCCAGGCGCTACGACATTGACGGTTATGGCCCGCGAGCCAACCTCACGAGCAAGCGAACGCGTCGCCCCAATCAGTCCTGCTTTCGAAGCCGCGTAATTGACCTGGCCAGCGCTGCCGAGCATGCCGACAACGGAAGACAGAAAAACGATCCGTCCCGACTTCGCCCGGACCATTCCGCGTAGCACCCCGCGAGCGAGCCGAATGCTGCCGGCCAGGTTGGTCGCAAGTACCTCATCGATGTCATCGTCACTCATCCGCATTAAAAGCGTGTCGCGGGTGACTCCAGCGTTCGCCACCAAGATTCCGATCGCCCCAAACTGTTCAGCCACTTGTGCGAGCCCTGACTCGATCGATTCAGGGTCGCTCACGTCCATCGCAATCGAACCCGCTACCTCAACTCCCGAGGGCGCATCCCCGGAGCGACTCGCGACGACAACGATGTAGCCCGCGGAACTTAACCGGGCGGCGATTGCTGCACCGATTCCCCGACTTCCTCCAGTCACCAAAGCCACGGTGGTCATGCCTGCTCCTTGGCCTTCATGAGCGTGCGGGTAACGATGATGTTCGCGGGCACCAGGGCGAAGGCCAAGTAGGCCGCGATACCGGGCAAGAACTCACTGACCACCCCAATCAAGACGAAAGCGCTGAAGAAGATGATGCCGCGCCATCGATTCGCAACGTGCGTCGCCTCGATGAACTCCGCCTCACCAGGCTCTAAAAGGGACGGGGTTCGACGAGCGTGGCCAGCGATAAGCGAGCCCACGCCACTGATGGCGGCAAGGGTCCACCAGTACAACAGCCCTACACCGTCAACACCCGCAACCGCATCGTTGCTCGCGGTGCCGTACATGGCAGTGGGCCACGGCAGAAAGACGACCAGAATCAACCACAGCACATTCAGACGAAAAATGACGCCGTCTGTGCGGCGTAGTGAGTTGAACACGGCGTTGTGGTTGCGCCACATGACCATCACCACGACGAAGCTCAAGCCAAACGCCACAAGTTTGCCGGAGTTCGCCGACATCACCTGCCAGACGGTTTCATCCCCCGTGGGGCCTTCGATGTCAATGAGAGGCAGCAGCTGCAACGTGATCCCGATCGCGACAACCGCGTCAGTGAAGTTCACTAATCGGTCGAAGGACCGTCTCTCCCGAGCACTCAGTTCGCTCGAGCCTGAGTTAGGAGAGGCAGGCACGGGGGGCTGCGATGCCATCACGCGTCTTCGAGTCGGTAGCCGACCTTCACCGTCACCTGGAAGTGGTCGACCTCGTTACTTCGCACGTATCCGCGTACCTGCTGGACCTCAAACCAATCGATGTGCCGGTGCTCAACCCCAGCACGCCGCACTGCGTTGCGGACCGCCTCCTCGATGGATTCCGGCGATGTGCCCACGACTTCGCTCAAGCCGTACACCCGCTCGGACATGGCTACCTCCTCAGTGACGGTCAACGGGCGGATCGTCCCGCCCGGGTTTACCTTATTGGGGTGTCCGAGCCCACTCACACGATCACGAGCGCCCAGCGCGCGCTAAGTGATGAACAGTCAAGCCGGACCCGCAAATACTTGATTTCAATGGGCATTCGTACGGCTTGCGTGATCGGGGCGATCTTCATCCCCGGCTGGCCGCGATGGGTCCTGATTGCCGGAGCCGTTGTGCTGCCCTACCTCGCTGTGGTGATTGCAAATGCCGGAAAATCACGAGATGAGGGGTCCGCAGATCCAGTGCCGATGGAGGTCCAACCGGCGAGGCCAGCTCTCCCGTCGTCCACCAAGGCACTGGAGGGCGTGATCATTGTTCCTGCCGAGGTCGATGAGCCGGGTAGCGGTCGTACAGTGGGCTGATGCTCACGCTGCTGCGCACCCCGCGTTGGCAAGGCTTTACGGCCGTGGTCGTGGTGGCCATCGTGGCGTTCGGTTTCCTCAGCAGATGGCAGTGGGACCGCGCCGAGCAAAAGCAACAAGAAGCGCGCGCTCAGTCTCTGAGCGACACTGATGCCATTACTCCATCACCGGGTGATGTGCTGCCGGAGTTCACGCCGGTAACACTGACCGGGGAGTACGTGTCCGATTCACTGCGCTTCGTTCGTCAGCGGCCGCTCGAGGGCCGAAATGGATTCTGGGTCATGCAGCAGCTGCGCACCACTGGTGGAACCGTGTGGCTACTGCGGGGATGGACACCCTCAGGAATCCGCGCGAGTGATTCCCCCGAACTGCCTATCGACGACCAACGCGAATTTGTGACCGTGACCGGCGTAGCCCGACCATTACCCGCTGGGGCGGCGATAGCAACGCAGGACAGAGGCGGATTGCCATTCGACCAGGTCACCGACATCACTGCCGGTCAGCTGCCCGAAGCAACGGGTGAGGGCTGGTACCTGCAGGTGGCAATGGCCGAACCCAGCGACGATCTGATCCCCGTCCCGCTTCCGGAAAACGATGATCTGCAAAACATCTCCTACGCGATCCAATGGTTACTCTTCGCTGCTGTAGCGATGGGGGGATGGTTCTTCTTCCTACGACGCGAAGCTAAGGATTCGGGCGTGTGAACCGATCGATGCGGGCTTGGAATCAGTCCTCGGCGAACTGGGTGCGGTAGAGCGTCTCGTACAGGCCACCGCTAGCCAACAAGTCCTCGTGAGTGCCACGCTGGACTACCCGACCATCTGAGACCACCAAAATTTGGTCGGCCTTTCGAACGGTCGAGAGTCGGTGGGCTATAACAACGCTCGTTCGCCCCTGCAACGCCGAATCCAGCGCCTGCTGGACCTTGCGTTCGCTCTCACTGTCGAGATGAGCGGTCGCTTCGTCCAGCACCACGACCCGCGGAGCCTTCAAGAACAGTCGTGCCAGCGCCATTCGCTGCTTCTCTCCACCCGAGAGTCGATAACCACGATCCCCCACCACCGTGTCCAGCCCCTCCGGCAACGTTTGGACAAAATCCCAAATCTGAGCGGCACGGCAGGCTTCCACTAAGTCGTCATCAGTGGCCTGCGGACGGGCGTAGCGAAGGTTCTCCGCGATTGACTCGTGGAATAGGTGCGCATCCTGTGTCACCACGCCCACTTCGGCCCGTACGTCGTCGGTCAGAACATCCCGCAAGTCCACGCCCCCGATTCGAACCGCCCCTCCCGTTGGGTCATACATTCGGGACAGCAGCGAGATGATGGTGCTCTTTCCGGCACCAGACGGACCAACGAGTGCTGTTAACGTTCCTGGGGCTGCATCGAACGTGACGTCGTGTAGAACCTGCTCTCCGGCACCGGTGACCTCCTCACGGGAAACTCCTTCAAGCGACGCCAGGCCCACTTGGTCGGCGGTCGGATAGGAGAAATCGACGTGGTCGAAGCCAATGGAAAGCCCGCCCGTGGGGAACGTGCGTGGTTGCTTGGGTTCGGTCACCAACGGATGGAGGTCCAGAACTTCAAAGACGCGCTCAAAGGACACCAGGGCTGTCATTACATCAACTCGAACGTTACTCAGAGCGGTCAACGGGCCATACAACTGAGCGAGAAGGGCAACCAGAGCGAGCAGCGTTCCCAGCGTAATTGCCCCGTCGATGACCAGATTGCCACCGAGTCCGTAGGTGACGGCAGTCGCCAAGGCTGCCACCAGCGTCAAGGCAGTGAAGAACCACCGATTGGCCATTGCGATACGAATGCCAATATCCCGAACTCGGGCCGCACGCCCTGAAAACAATCCTGCTTCAGCGTCGGGACGCCCGAACAGTTTTACCAACATCGCACCGGAGACGTTGAATCGTTCAGTCATTTGCGAAGACATCTCCGCATTTAGTGACATTTGCTCCCGGGTCAGTGCCTGCAGCCTGCGACCCATGAAACGTGCGGGAATAAGAAACAGCGGAACCAATATCAATGACACCAACGTGATCTGCCACGACAGTGCGAACATCGTGATGAGCACGATGGTCACGGAGATCAAGTTCCCTAAAACCCCACCGAGCGTGGAAGTGAATGCTTGCTGAGCACCGATAACGTCACTGTTAAGCCGCGATATCAGTGCGCCGGTTTGCGTGCGGGTGAAGAAGCCGATGGATTGTCGTTGCACGTGGTCGTAGACCTGGGTACGTAGGTCGTATATCAATCCTTCACCGATGCGTGCCGAAAACCAGCGACTCACAAGCCCGAGCGCAGCGTCGGCAATCGCCAGCCCAGCGATGGCAACTGCAGTCCAGGTCACGAGAGAGGCATTTCCAACCGAGATTCCGTCGTCCACTATGCGTCGAAATAGCAGTGGTTGCGCAACACTCAACAAAGACGTAACCACAAGCGTGAGTAGGAAGATTGCGACAATCACCCGGTACGGACGCGCGTATCCGAAGATGCGACGGACCGTCGACCGCGCGATCTTGCGATTTTGAACTGACCGATCACGCGTCATCGACTGGTAGGTCTGCCAGACCGTTTGCATACTCACTGATGGGCCTGCCCGAACAATGCCTGCAGCCGACCAAGTTGCATATTGCGCTCGTGATGCCAGGAGTCCTGATCCGATGCAACTTGGCGGAGCAGTTGCTTGAGATCGGCAACGGCACCAGCGTCTACCCCGCGCAATTGATCGCATAACCGCGTCAGGGCAGCCACCACGTCTTCTTCCACTGCGTGAACTAGGCCGGCATTCGCTGCTTCGGCCGCGGACAGAAAGTCCCCAGTCGCACACAAGGCGAACGTGCGTCGGTACCCCAGAGCGTCGATCAAGGCACCCGTGCCGCCAAGGTCGGGCACCAAGCCGATGGAGGTTTCCCGCAAGGCAAATCGAGCACCCGGTTCGGCAATGATGACATCGCTGGCCAGTGCCAACTGAAAGCCCGCCCCGATCACATTTCCTTGTACGACAGCGATAACCGTTTGCGGAATCTGCGACCAGGCACGAAAGCCCTCCTGGGCGGCCTCAATGAACCCGGAAGCATCGGCTTGCAGCCTTGCGATCATCCCCTCCGGACCAGAATCGGCGAGAACTGCACGGTCGAGCCCAGCCGAGAAGTCGACCCCGGCCCCTGTGAGCACCACGAACCGAACGTCCGTCGGCACCGAACGTGCAAGCGTGGCCAGCGTTTGCCACATGTCCGGGGTCTGGGCGTTGCGCACTTCCGGTCGGTTCAAGGTCACCGTCAGCGTGTCGCCGGACAGGTCGGTGATGATGTCTGAGTCAGTCATGGCGTACCCACTTCCCTCATCGGTCGATTCGATCTACGCCAACTCGACGAGATCGACGTAATCGTCGTTCCACAGGTCCTCGTCCCCGTCGGGAAGCAATACGACCCGCTCAGGTTCCAGCGCACGCACGGCGCCCGGGTCATGGCTGACGAGGACAACAGCACCCTCATAGGAGCGCAGGGCCGTGAGTACCTCTTCCCGGCTAGCTGGATCCAGGTTGTTCGTTGGCTCGTCGAGGAGCAGCACATTGGCCCCGGAAACAACCAGACAGGCCAGTGACAACCTCGTCTTCTCACCGCCTGAGAGTACGCCTGTTGGCTTGTGCACGCTGTCCCCCGCGAAGAGGAACGAACCCAAGACGGTACGCCGCCTGGTGTCGTCGAGATCCGGCGCTGCACTCGCCAGGGTCTCCCCCACCGTTGCCGTGGGATCCAAGGTCTCATGCTCTTGTGCGTAGTAGCCGACAACAGCGCCGTGTCCACGCTCAACGACGCCGGTGTCCGGGTTGTCAACTCCGGCCAGTATGCGAAGCAGCGTGGTCTTGCCCGCACCGTTCAGGCCCAAGATCATGACTCGCGAGCCGCGATCAACGGCGAGATCGATGTCGGTGAACACCTCCAGGCTGCCGTACGAGCGCGACAGCCCGGAAGCCGTCAGCGGCACCTTGCCGCAAGCACGGGGCTCAGGAAAACGGAGTTTGGCGACCTTGTCGCTAACCCGCTCGCCTTCGGACTCAGCTAGCAGACGATCCGCACGTTTCAGCATGCTTTGCGCGGCCTTGGCTTTAGTCGCTTTCGCTCGCATCTTGTCAGCCTGCGCCCGCAGTGCGCTGGCTTGCTGCTCGGCATTGCGACGTTCCCGCCGACGCCGACGCTCATCGACTTCCCGAGCTTCGAGGTAGGCGTTCCACCCCATGGAGTACTGGTCGATCGTTTGCCGATTCGCATCCAAGTGCCACACCTTGCCGATGGTGTCGGCAAGCAGTTCGACATCGTGGCTGATAACGACGAAACCTCCGGGATACGAGCGAAGGAACTCACGCAACCACCGCACCGAGTCAGCATCTAGGTGGTTAGTGGGCTCATCAAGAAGCAGGACGTCCGCGCCGGCGAACAGAATCCGCGCCAACTCCACCCGGCGACGCTGGCCGCCCGACAGTGTGCCCAATTCGGCAGACAGCACCCGATCAGGAAGTCCCAGTGCCGCGGCGATACTCGCGGCCTCGGACTCGGCGGCATACCCCCCAAGGTTCAAGAAGTCGGCTTCTGCCCGCGCGTAGCGCGACGTCACGCGCTCCCACTCGGCCGTGTTCTCGCTCGTTTGGGACATCGCCTCAGTGGCTCGATGAAGTCGGCGCGTGGCCTCCGCGAGCCCTCGCGCCCCAAGCACTCGATCCAAGGCAAGTTCGCTCGACTCCGCCGCCCTGGGATCTTGTGGCAGGTAACCGATCGACCCACGGGACGTCACCGAGCCACCAGCCGGTGTGCCCTCCCCCGACAATGTGCGCATCAATGTGGTCTTGCCTGCCCCATTTCGACCTACTAGTCCGATGCGATCACCTTGTCCGATTCGCAGCGAATCAACGGTCAGGAGCAATTCTGATCCGGCCCGCAGTTCGATGTCAGTTGCGGAGATCATGGCCCGGGCATCCTACGCGCGGGCCAAGGTTGGACAGTTGATCCTTCAGACGTTGAATCCCAAACTACGCAACATCTCCCGGCCATCGTCGGTGATCTTGTCCGGGCCCCACGGAGGCATCCACACCCAATTGATCCGGAAGTCGTCCACCACCGGGGTCAAGGCAGCGCGAGTTTGATCCTCAATGACATCTGTCAACGGGCAGGCAGCCGAGGTGAGAGTCATGTCGATCGTGGCGATGTTGCCCTCTTCTACTGAGACGCCATACACCAGCCCGAGATCCACAACATTGATGCCCAATTCTGGGTCGACGACATCCTTCATTGCCTCGATGACATCGTCCTCATTCGCGACAGTCGATTCCATGTCGTACCTACCCTTCCGACTTGTTTATCTCGATACCTGCCTTGAGTCGAGCATCCTGCAAAGCCATCCACGGCAGGAGCGCACATTTGATGCGCGCTGGGTACTTGGCAACGCCAACGAAGGCAACCCCGTCCCCCAGTACGTCTTCATCGGGCTCAGCGCTGCCTTTGGAGTGCATGAGTTCTACGAACGCTCGCTCAGCTCTGGCCATATCGGCGAGTGTGGCTCCCTCTACCAGTTCGGTCATCACACTGGCACTGGCTTGCGAGATAGAGCAACCCTGTCCTTCATAACCCACGTGAACGTGCCCGGCTTCGTCAAGATTCATCCCGACGGTCACCTCATCACCGCATGTGGGGTTGACCTGGTGACTCTCGCCGGCCGCCTCGGCCAACAGGCCTGAACCCCGAGGATGCTTGTAGTGGTCGAGGATGATCTCTTGATAGAGAGATTCGACGTTGCTGCTCATGCCACTCCGAAGAACTGTTGGGCCGCCTGAATGCCTTCGACGGCGGCATCGATATCAGCGGTGTCGTTGTAGAGGTAGGTGGACAGACGGGTTGTGGCCGGAACATCGAAACGCCGGCACGTCGGCCACGCACAATGGTGCCCGACCCGGACAGCCACGCCACGGTCGTCGAGAACCTGTCCCACGTCGTGTGGATGAAGACCATTCACGACAAAAGAAATGGCACTTCCACGGTCCACGTTGCTGGTTGGACCGATAATCCGCACACCGGGCAACTGTCCTAGCCGATCTAGGGCATATCCGGTTAGTTCATGTTCATGTTGGGCAATTGATTCCATCCCGACGTCTTCGAGATACCGCACGGCGGCACCAAGGCCCACCGCCTGGGCAACCATCGGTACACCGGCTTCGAACTTTTGCGGTGGCGGCGCAAAGGTACTTGACTCCATGTGCACCATCTCGATCATTGAGCCGCCTGTGAGGAAAGGCGGCATTGCATCGAGAATCTCAGCGCGGCCCCACAGCAGCCCGATCCCCGTGGGACCCAGCATCTTGTGACCACTCCAGGCCACGAGGTCGGCTCCCAGGTCGGTAACGTCGACTCTCATATGTGGAATCGATTGACAGGCATCGACCACGCCGATGGCACCGACTTCCCTGGCACGCGCCATGATCTCCACAACTGGATTCAGGGTGCCGAGGATGTTGGATTGGTGGACGATCGAGACAACCTTGGTCGTTTCATCGATGATTCCAAAGTCCTCTGAGCGCAACCGCCCGTCGTCATCAATGCCGATCCACTTGAGTTCCGCACCAGTCTTGGCACACAACTCCTGCCAGGGAATCAGGTTGGCGTGGTGTTCCATCTCGGTGATAACCACCGAATCACCCGGCCCGATAACAAAGCGCGGGTCAACTGAGCGACCTTGCCGAACCTTGTCCGTGCCGTTGCTAAACGCGTATGCCGCGAGGTTCAGTCCCTCAGTGGCGTTCTTCGTGAAAACGATATCCGAGGGCTGCGCACCGACGAAACCCGCAATCGCACTGCGAGCGCCTTCGTAAGCATCTGTCGCCTCTTCGGCAAGCTGGTGTGCACCGCGGTGAACGGCGGCATTACTCGTCTCGTAGAAAGCCCGTTCGGCATCGAGCACTGCCGTTGGCTTTTGGCTCGTGGCCGCGCTATCGAGGTACACCAGCGGCCGATCACCGCGAACCGTTCGCGCAAGGATAGGGAAGTCCTTGCGGATCCGCGGCACGTCCAAAGATGCCGACATGGTCAGACCTTGGCCGTGAAGCGCTCATAGCCGTCAGCCTCGAGCGCCTCGGCCAGTTCCGGACCCCCGGTCTCGACGATCCGGCCACCGGAGAAGACGTTGACGACGTCGGGCTGGATGTATCGCAGAATCCGCGTGTAGTGGGTGATCAACAAGATACCCGCGTTGCTATCTGCCTTTACCTTGTTGACGCCCTCGGAGACCACCCGAAGTGCATCTACGTCCAGGCCAGAGTCCGTTTCGTCGAGGATCGCAATCTTGGGCTGCAGCAGTGAGAGCTGCAAGATCTCGTGCCGCTTCTTCTCACCTCCGGAGAATCCTTCGTTCACATTCCGCTCGGCGAATGCCGGATCCATCTGCAGGTCGGCCATCGAATCCTTGACCTCCTTGATCCACGTGCGCAGCTTCGGCGCTTCACCGCGGACCGCAGTTGCCGACGTGCGAAGGAAGTTTGAAACCGACACACCAGGAATCTCCACGGGGTACTGCATGGCGAGGAAGAGGCCGGCCCGCGCACGCTCGTCGACGCTCATCTCGAGGATGTCTTGGCCGTCGAGGGTGATCGATCCCGAGGTGACCACGTACTTCGGGTGACCCGCAATCACATAGGCCAGTGTCGACTTACCGCTGCCATTGGGGCCCATGACCGCCTGGATCTTCCCTGATTCCACGGTTAGGTCAACGCCCTTAAGGATGGGCGTTTCACCGGCATCGGTGACGACGCTAGCGTGCAGGTCTTTGATTTCGAGGGTGCTCATCGTTGCTCCAGTTCGGTGTGAAACGTCAGTCGGTGGCTAGGTGGGGTGTGGGGTTGATCAGGATTCGGGCATCATCACCGATGCCATCGAGTGTTACCTCGAAGGTAGGTACCGGGTTTAGCGCTGGTAGGGACAACGGCTTTCCCGTGCGTAGATCGAATTGCGAGCCGTGCAGCCAACACTCAAGGGCGCACCCTTCGACTTCACCCTCGGAGAGGTCAACATCAGCGTGGGAGCATTGGTTGCCGATAGCGAAGACTCCCTCCTCGCACCTGACCAGAGCAACGGCTTGACCGGCGACGTCGACCTTGCGAGCGGTGTCCATCGCTAGGTCACCAACGGTGCCGACCTCAACCGGTGCGTCGCTGCTCACGAGTTCACCTCCAGCGCATCCATTCCGATCCGCTCTTCGATGCGTCGCAAGGCGTCCGACCGAAGGTTTTCGTCGGCCACTTTGTCCAGCACCTCCACGAAGAAGCCGCGTACAACCAATTGCCGAGCCAAGGCTTCCGGTATCCCGCGTGATTGCAGATAGAAGAGCTGTTCGTCGTCGAAGCGGCCTGTTGCGCTTGCGTGACCGGCACCGACAACGTCTCCCGTTTCCAGTTCCAGATTAGGCACCGAATCTGCACGCGGACCATCATCGAGCAGCAGATTGCGGTTCATTTCGTACGTCTCGATTCCGACTGCCTCTCGCCGGACGAGGACGTCGCCGATCCACACTGTGTGGGTATCAGCGCCCGCAAGCGCACCTTTGAACACCACGTTGCTCTTGCAATGCGGCTCGTTATGGTCAACGAGCAGCCGAAACTCTTGAAACTGCCCGTCAGTAGCAAGGAATGCACCGAGCATCTGTCCCGAACCTCCAGGACCGGCATAGCGCACCGATGGGGATAGCCGAATGAAACTTCCTCCCAATGCGATTGTCAGACCCAAGAAGGTTGCATCGCGACCTACGGTCGCCGCCCACTGCCACATGTGTCGACTGGTCCGTGGGCCGTCGTACATGTTCAGCACCGTGAGATTGGCCTGATCCCCCACGTTGGTGACGATCACACCGCTTACGTCGGCTGTCATGTCATGCCGGAGCACGATGGTCGCCTTGCAAAAAGCTCCGGCGTCAATTTCGATGCGACCGTAGCTAGCCTGCGTGGCCGCGCTGAGATCGACAACGATTACGTCCGTTGCCTCGTGCTCGCTCGGGATGGTGATCACAACAACCTGCGACGCCCGCTTGCGGGCGATGGCCGATGGTCGGTCCGTCGCCTGCCACTGTGCGGCCTGCTCAAGTGCGCTGAGCTCTTCGGCATCGTCGACATCGCGAACCGAAACGAATACCCCTGCGTCCGTCCCGACACTCCCCCACGATTGCTCGTCGAAGAAGTCGGTAACGTGATCAATGGGCGTGAAGCGCCATTCCTCTTCTCGACCGGTGGGCACTTCGTGTGCCGCGGGATCGTTTGAGTGGATCCGTGGCGCGAGGTCGGATGGCGGCCTAGTGAGGGCTGCGGTGTTGCTCAACCCACAGCTCCTTCCATCTGCAGTTCGATCAGGCGGTTGAGTTCGAGGGCGTACTCCATCGGCAACTCACGTGCGATCGGCTCAACAAAGCCTCGCACGATCATCGCCATCGCCTCATCCTCATCCATCCCACGGGACATCAGATAGAACAGTTGGTCTTCGCTCACCTTCGACACGGTCGCTTCGTGTCCCATGGACACGTCGTCCTCGCGAACGTCTACGTAGGGGTAGGTATCAGACCGGGAGATGTCATCGACGAGCAGTGCGTCGCACTTCACCGTGCTCTTGGAATGGTGCGCACCTTCTTGCACCTGGACCAAGCCTCGGTACGACGTACGCCCACCGCCACGAGCGACGGACTTGGAGATGATCGTCGATGAGGTGTACGGGGCGGCGTGCACCATCTTGGCGCCAGCATCTTGGTGCTGCTTCTCTCCAGCAAAGGCCACGGAGAGGGTTTCACCTTTGGCGTGCGGCCCAGTCATCCAGACGGCCGGATATTTCATGGTCACCTTGGATCCGAGGTTGCCATCGATCCATTCCATGGTTGCCCCTTCATGGGCGATGGCGCGCTTGGTCACCAAGTTATAGACGTTCGTGGACCAGTTCTGGATGGTTGTGTATCGGCAGCGCGCACCCTTTTTGACGATGATCTCCACAACCGCTGAGTGCAAGGAATCGGAAGAGTAGATGGGTGCGGTGCATCCTTCGACGTAGTGCACGTAGGCGTCTTCATCGACGATGATCAAGGTCCGCTCGAATTGCCCCATGTTCTCGGTATTGATGCGGAAGTAGGCCTGAAGCGGGATCTCTACCTTGACCCCCTTGGGCACGTAGATGAAGGATCCACCGGACCACACAGATGTGTTCAGTGCAGCGAATTTGTTGTCGCCAACAGGGATCACCGAACCGAAGTACTCGCGGAAGAGATCTTCGTGTTCACGGAGCGCGGTGTCGGTATCCAGGAACAGCACGCCCTGCTCTTCTAGGTCTTCGCGAATCTGGTGGTAGACGACTTCCGACTCGTACTGAGCGGCCACGCCAGCGATCAGCCGTTGCTTCTCGGCCTCGGGGATGCCGAGCTTGTCGTAGGTGTTCTTGATGTCCTCGGGGAGTTCGTCCCAGCTCGTGGCTTGCTTCTCGGTCGAACGCACGAAGTACTTGATGTTGTCGAAGTCGATGTCACCCAGGTAGGAACCCCAGGTCGGCATCGGCTTCTTGTCGAACAGACGCAAACCCTTCAGACGAAGATCGAGCATCCATTGCGGCTCGTTCTTCTTGGCGGAGATGTCGCGCACGACCTCCTCGTTCAGCCCGCGACGCGCTGTGGCACCCGCGGCATCGGCGTCGTGCCAGCCGTACTCGTACTTTCCGAGTTCGGCGATGGTTGCGGCCTGCTCATCGGCTGTCGTGCTCATGACGTCACCTTTACCTTTCCTGCATGTCGGGTACGAGAGTCGTGCAAATTCCATCTCCGTGGGCGAGCGTCGCCAGTCGGGTCACATGCGTGCCCAGGGCCACGCTCATGGCCTCGGTCTCGGCTTCACATAGTTCCGGGAACTCCCCTGCCGCCTCGACCACCGGACAGTGGTGCTGGCACAACTGTTCGCCTCCGGACGTGAGCGGTTCAACGGTGGCGGCAAATCCTTGCTCGGTGAATCGGCGAGCCACCTGCTCGACGTTCAACGTGCCGGCCGCCTCAGCTCCCTGCACGATGCGTCGAGCTCGCTGGGCGGCGAAATCCGCGACCGCCTCGCGCCCATCCCGCTCGGCGAGGAAGCGCAACGTCTCTAGCGCAAGGGTGTCATAGCCCTGATCGCATGCGGCGCGACCCTCGTTGGTGAGTGTGAAGACCGCGCTGGGCCTCCCTCTACCTCGCTGCGGCCCCGGGCCATACGGGGAACGCTCCCGGGCTTGGACCAATCCCGCATCGGTCAACGCCCGCAGTGGGCGACGAACCGCGGTGGCCGAAGTACCCAGCGACTCAGCCAGGCACGCTGCCGTAGCCGGTCCGTGCTCGGCGAGAGCACGGGCCACCCGTTCTGCGGCCTCCGTCGGGAATTTCACAACACCATTGTTGCGTAAATCGACGAGCAAGCAAATCGAGGCTGCGACCTAGACTCGCAAAGTGCCCGAATCCCCTGTCCACCCCGACGCCACAGAACCCGCGCCAGCGGAGCCTGCGCTCCTCCAGGCAGCGGGCGTGGTCGTCCGATACCCGGGTCGGCACCCCATCGTGGCCCTCGATGGTTTGAATCTCCTTGTCCCCGGCACCGGTATCACCTGCCTGCTAGGCGCCAATGGTGCCGGCAAGACGACGCTCCTAGAGGCAGCCAGCGGGTTGCGACCCCTCACTCAAGGCCAGTTGACAGTACTTGGCGAGGCTCCGGGCAGCGCTCGGAACCGCTCTCGATTGGGAGTAATGCTGCAAGACGGTGGGCTGCCCGGCAGCGCTCGACCCCAGGAGTTTCTTGAGTATGTGGCCCGGCTCTACCCACATCCTCGTGACGTAGCCGAAATGATCGAACTCGTCGATATTGCCGACTGCGCCCGAACCCCCATTCGACGCCTTTCTGGCGGCCAAGCTCGGCGCGTGGCCTGGGCTGCGGCCATGATGCCAAACCCCGCAGCGGTGCTGCTCGATGAACCAACCGCGGCTTTGGATCCGGTAGCCCGGGGCCGGCTTCATGACGTCTTGATCGCCGAACGGGATCGCGGAACGACGATGCTCGTGGCCACACACCTTGTGGAAGACGTAGCGACGTTGGCGGACTACATCTGCGTGTTGCGCGATGGCGGGCTTGCTCTTGCCGGCACTCCGGATGACCTGCGGCCGCGGCGCCGACTCGATCTGCATGCCCCAGCCCATTTACGTATCAATGAACTACTGGACGCGTTACCTGCCGGATCGACCATCGAGGAGTCACGGCCGGGGCGTTACACCGTGCGCACTTCCCATGATGTCGATCCCGCGATTGTCGGCACCGTCACATCCTGGTGTGCCCAGCACGGAGCAGCACCCGAGGTATCGGTCGCCGATCTAGGTGCGGCGCTTCACGAGGCCATTGCTGGATCATCGCCGGTAAATGCGGAAGTGTCCCGACCGTGAAATCGTCCACGGCCGTCGACCATCGTTCTTGGCTAGCCCTCGCGACCGTTCACGCTCGGTGGGTTCTTCGCACCACCTGGCGCAACGGCGAGCAACTCCTGCTCGTAATCGGCATGCCGGTCATCGCTCTATTGGCGCTCACCCGCACCGACCTGCTTTCAAGTACGACGGCGCCACTCGCTGTGGTTTCAGCCATGATCGTTCTCGGAAGCGGCTTCACCTCACCCGCCATCAGCATCGCCTTCGAACGTCGCTACGGCAGCTACGCATTTCTGGGCACCACTCCCATGCCTCGTTCAGCGATCATTGCAGGCACCATCGCATCCATCGGCATCAGCGCGCTGGTGGCATCGGTTGTGATTGGCGCACTTTCACCTGTCGTGGGAACCGGTATCGATGCAGCCGCATTCGCCAGGTTCCTTGTCGCTACCGCGCTTGGACTCCTCGCAGTCGTGCCGTGGGCTTTCGTTGTCGCTGGAACAGCTCGGGCCGAGGCGGTCTTGGTCATTGCCAATGCCCTCTTCGTCGTAGCAATCGTTTTCGCTGGTGTCCTGATTCCCGCGACATCCCTGCCCTACGGCGCCGTCTTGCCCTATCTACCGCCCGGGGCCGTAGTGCTCGTAGCCGCCGAACCGGCCAGCGGACAGGCGATCTCATCCGTTCTCGCCCTACTTACCTGGGCCGCCGCCGGATCGCTGCTCGCCAGTCGAACCTTCCGGTGGCGGTAACTTCGGAGTGCGTGACGTGCACAACACTGTTCAGCCGAAGTGACGGACTCCGGTTACGCTGAGCGGGTGAGCGCTTCCGTCCTCTCCGAGGCCCCTTCGGGTGGTTTTCGAGCGCTAACCGGGCGCTCCCCCCGCTGGATCCGTGGTATCTACATCGCCAATCTTGTCGCTCAAGGTGGCATCGTCGTTACCGGTGCGGTCGTGCGAATCACCGGGAGCGGTTTGGGCTGCCCCACCTGGCCCGAATGCACCGAAGGGTCCTTTGTCCCCACCTCCGAACAGGTCGAGTCCTGGCATAAGTTCATTGAGTTCGGCAACCGCCTACTGACCTTCGTGCTTGCCATAGCCGCCATCGCCGTCGTTGTTGCCGCCCTCATCGACCGTCGGCGCCGGCGCCGGCAGGCACTTGCCGCCCGACCCGTCTTGACCATGCTGGCCGTGGTTCCGCTGATTGGCACTGCTGTGCAAGCAGTCCTGGGGGGCATCACGGTCCTTACCGGGCTGCACCCGCTGACGGTCTCGGCGCACTTCCTCGTTTCTATCGGCTTGATCGCCGCTTCCGTGGCTCTGGTAGCGCGTTCCGGTGAATCCGGAGACCACCCGGTGCGCTGGCTCGTCGCTATGCCGGTTCGATTACTCACGTGGGCGCTTGTCGCCGCCACCCTTGTTGTCGTCATCCTCGGCGTGGTCACCACCGGTAGCGGTCCACATTCCGGTGATGCGGACGTGGTTGTGCGTTTCGGGTTCGACCCGCGCACCGTTGCCTGGCTACATGCCGATTCCGTATTGCTCTTCTTAGGCCTGACGATCGGGCTGTTAGTCACAGCCCATGTGGCTGGCGCACCGCGACAGTTGGCCAAACGTGTGTTGGTTCTGCTGGGAATTTCACTTGCACAGGGAGTGCTTGGCTACTCGCAGTACTTCACCGGGCTGCCGGAACTGCTGGTTTCCCTACACGTGCTCGGTGCAGTTCTCGTCTGGATCGCCGTCTTGTTCCTACCACCGGCTCTGCGTTCACGTGGAACCCCGGCAAGCGACGGCAACGTGGGGACGGCCGATCGGGCCTACACCGGTTAACCGACGAATGGGTTAATACCGACCAGCAGAAATAGCACCGCAAGATAAGTAATCGATCCGTGGAACATTTGCATGGATAGCTTCAGACTCCGGGGTGAGTATTCCGATGAATCCTCACTTCGATCTCGGCGAATACTCGCCCACAAGCGATAAGCCTGTGCCAGGAATGCAACACCCAACACGGTTGCTCCTACGGCATACACCGTGCCCATCGATGCCACAGGAATAAGGACAAGGGACGTCACCACCAGCAACCAGGAGTACACGGTTATGTGCCGCGCCACGCTTACGGGTGTGCGCACGGCCGGGAGCATGGGGACACCGGCAGCCCGGTAGTCCTCCCGGTACTTAATCGCAAGCGGCCAGTAGTGCGGCGGAGTCCACCAAAAGACAATCAAGAAGAGCACAACTGGTGTCCAACTTAACGAGCCAGTTACGGCACTCCAGGCAATAAGGACCGGCATGCAACCCGCGGCGCCGCCCCACACGATGTTCTGATCTGTTCGTCGCTTCAACAGCATTGTGTATCCGACGGCGTACCCGAGAATCGCGAGTGCGGCCAAAAGAGCGGACAGCGGGTTAGCAAGCACGGCGAGAGTGGTGATACTCAACGCACTGAGTATCAGACCCTGGATGAACCCTGCCGACATAGAGACCTGTCCGGTAACTGCAGGGCGCTTTGTGGTGCGGTGCATGACGGAGTCGATGTCCCGGTCATAAAGCGAGTTGAAAGTATTCGCGGCACCGGCCGCGAAAGCGCCGCCGGCCAGCACAGCGATGGTGGCTTGCCAAGTAGGCAGGCCACGCGCCGCGAGAAACATCGTGGGTAGCGCTGTTACCAACAGCAACTCAATGATGCGCGGCTTGGTTAGGCCAACATGCGCTCGGACACGATCCGCCAGACCCGATCCAGTGGCAGTACGGCCGTCGGCCGGTCGGGCGAGCGCCACACCTACTCCCTTACAGTCACGTCTGCGAACTTGCCTATAACGCCGATCGCTTTCCCCGCGAGCGTACTAGCCGAACCCCATCGAAAGTCGCAGCATTCGACATCAGAACCACCCTCGTCACTCGACTCTACTTCCCCTAGGCTTCAAGCGTGCCTTCCACCGCTGAATCGAACACCTCCGGCCTGACCTGGTCGCCCGAGGATGCCCAAGCCGTCACCTACTTACGGGCACTGGCCATGGATGCTGTGCAACGGGTCGGCAACGGCCACCCGGGCACCGCCATGGCCCTCGCACCCGTTGCCTATCTGCTCTTTCGCAGCTATGTCAGGCACGATCCGGCCGATCCAGCCTGGCTCGGTCGCGACCGCTTCGTACTGTCGGCCGGGCATTCCAGCCTGACGCTGTACAGCCAGCTATTTCTCTCCGGCCTAGGGCTCGAAATGGAAGATCTGCGTTCGTTTCGCACTTGGGGGTCGGCCACGCCCGGGCACCCGGAGTACGGGCACACCGCTGGTGTGGAGACCACCACCGGACCACTGGGGCAAGGGGTCGCAACAGCCGTGGGCATGGCCATGGCCACCAGATTCGAGCGCGGATTACTCGACCCGCATACTGAAAAACAACTAAGCCCCTTTGACCATCGGGTCTGGGTCATAGCCTCCGACGGCGACCTCGAGGAGGGGATCTCCGCAGAGGCCTCCTCGCTAGCCGGCCGGCAACGCCTCGCGAATCTGTGTGTGATCTGGGATGACAACCGCATTTCAATTGAGGGCGACACAAATGTCGCGATCGATGAGGACGTTGTTGCGCGCTATCGCGCCTACGGCTGGCATGTGCACGAAGTGGAAGCCCTTGCCTCCGGGGATGTGGATGTCAATGGCCTGGACACCGCGCTGCGAGCTGCCGCCGAGACCTCAGACCGACCCACCTTCATCCGGCTAAGAACTACTATCGCTTGGCCTGCCCCGACCGCCCAAGGCACTGCCAAATCCCACGGGGCCGCACTCGGCGCTGAGGAAGTAGCGGCTACCAAGCGCGAACTCGGCCTCGATCCAGCACAGGAATTCGCTTTTGATTCAGATCTGCTGGCTTCGATCCGAAGCGCACGAGCAGAACGCGCCCGCACAGAGCGCTCAACTTGGGACAAGGCTTTTAGTTCCTGGCGCACGAACAACCCAGATCAATCTGCACTCTTGGACCGGCTGCTCGCACACCGCGTCCCGTCGAACCTCCCAAACGCGCTGCCCACGTACGAAGCTGGAGCAAGTGTTGCCACGCGCAAGGCTTCCGGCGAAGCGATCAATGCTCTCGCGGAGGTCTTACCGGAACTGTGGGGTGGGTCGGCGGACCTTGCAGAATCGAACAACACGACCATCGACGGATCGCTGAGTTTCCTACCCGAAGAAACCTCGGCCTCTTCACCCTACGGCCGCATCATCCACTTCGGCATCCGCGAGCATGCCATGGGGGCGATCGTCAACGGCATCGCATTGGACGGTCTCACCCGGCCATTCGGCGGCACCTTCTTGGTATTCAGCGATTACATGCGCGGCGCTGTTCGTCTTGCAGCACTTATGCAGGTGCCCAGCACCTTCGTGTGGACGCATGATTCCATCGGCTTGGGTGAAGATGGCCCCACTCACCAGCCGATCGAGCACCTTTGGTCACTGCGGGCGATTCCCGGTTTCTCAGTCTGTCGACCAGCCGACGCCCAAGAGACAGCCGCTGCATGGTTGACGATCATGACCAAGCGGGTACCCGTAGGGCTGGTGCTAAGCCGACAGGCGTTACCGGTAGCAGAAACCTCGGTCGAGCGCGTGCGCGATGGTGTAGCTCGTGGCGGATACCTGGTCCGCCAGATCAACGATGCTGGGCGAAGCGACCCAGCTCGGGCGCAGGCGTTGATCCTGGCCACCGGTTCCGAGGTGCAGGTAGCTCTCCAAGCGGCAGAGCTCTTGGCGGCAGAGGGTATCGAGGTCAATGTGGCGAGCCTTCCGTGCTTGGAATGGTTCGACGCCCAAGATGCCGCGTACCGCGATTCCGTACTCGATCCAGCCATCACCGCCCGAGTTGCGGTCGAAGCTGGGTCGCCACAGGGCTGGTACCGGTATGTCGGAATGCAAGGGGCGGTAGTAGGTCTTGATCACTTCGGGGCCAGCGCAGCCGGGCCACTGCTGTTCGAGGAATTTGGCATCACAGCCGCAGTTGTGGCCGACCGCGTTCGCGGATTGCTCGCATGACATCTGTGGTCCTGAGTGAACTCGCTGCAGCCGGTGTCAGCCTGTGGCTCGACGATCTCGACCGAACCCGGTTGACATCAGATCGCATCGATGGAGGCTTGTCTCAGTTAATTGAAAATTTCTCGATCAGTGGCGTCACCACGAACCCAACGATATTTGACCGTGCGCTCAATTCCGGCGCAGTTGCCTATCGAGATCAACTTAACGAGTTGTCCGCGATGGGCGCAGGGGTCGATGAGTCCATCCGCTCAATCACCACTGATGATGTCCGAGCCGCCTGCGACATTTTGCATCCGGTCTGGCAGGGCACCGGAGGCAAGGACGGACGAGTGTCGATCGAAGTCGATCCACGTCTGGCACACGATCCCAACGCAACCATCGATCAGGCTCGGGAACTCTGGCGAACAGTGGATCGGCCAAATGTGATGATCAAGATCCCCGCCACGCAAGCCGGACTCCCGGCGATCACTGAAACATTGGCGCAGGGAATCAGCGTGAACGTCACGCTAATCTTCTCGATTCAGCGCTACCGGGAGGTTATGGAGGCGCACACCGAGGGAATCCGCCGCGCCGGGGCCGCAGGCATCTCAATCGAGGGCATCGAATCGGTGGCTTCGTTCTTCGTGAGCCGCGTTGACACGGCCGTCGATGCCCGTTTGGCCGAGATCACTGACCCCAGGGCAGCCGGGTTGCGTGGGCAGGCCGCGATCGCAAACGCCCGCCTCGCCTGGCAGGCCTATGTCGAGCACTGCTCTGGTCCCGACTGGCAACAGTTAGCCGCCGCGGGCGCCCGGCCCCAGCGACCACTTTGGGCCAGTACTGGTGTGAAGGACCCAGCCTTTAGCCCAGATCGCTACGTGCTTGACCTTGTTGCGCCCGGGTGTGTGAATACGGTTCCCGAACCCACGTTGCTCGCGGTGGCCCGAGCCGGACGGTTCCGCGGAGACACCGTCAGCGGCACCGCCGAAGAAAGCGCCGTGGTCTTGGCCCAACTAGCCGAGTTGGGCATTGACCTCGAGCAGGTGTGCACTGACTTGGAAAATGCCGGTGTGCGATCGTTCATCGATTCGTGGGAAGCACTTCGCGGCACCGTTCAGCAAGCCCTGCAGAACGGCGGACAGTGACTAATCCGCTCCGCTCGGATGCCGACACCCGGCTACCTCGAGTGGCCGGACCGTGCGCCATCGTGTTGTTCGGTGTCACCGGAGATCTCGCCCGCAAGAAGGTCATGCCGGCCATCTACGACCTCGCCGCCCGCGGCCTTCTTCCGCCCGGCTTCGCACTCGTCGGATTCGCGCGTCGTGACTGGGAAGACCAAGATTTCGCCGAGACCGTACGCGAGGCAGTCGCGGAGCATTCGCGCACCGGGTTCGATCAAGCGACCTGGGAGC